>Ga0160471_100035_pt1 | contig 207196 bp, 174 predicted proteins | sample HID1973K_E11MG_FD_108268 | JGI IMG/M metagenome (GOLD analysis project Ga0160471, IMG submission 108268) | Enriched mosquito-associated microbial communities from UW Madison campus, WI, USA - HID1973K_E11 MG | ecosystem: Host-associated > Arthropoda: Insects > Digestive system > Unclassified ... | reverse complement strand
CCACTGACGCCCACCCCCAACAGGGCGAGGCTAGGCGCGTCGTTTTCCCACTTCGTTCGGTCCACATCTGTTGGTTTAGTGGGAAGAGCGCCCTCATCCGCCCTCCGGGCACCTTCTCCCGCACAGCGGGAGAAGGGACGGCATGCGTTCCGGCAATCCGACAGCGCGCGCAATGCTTGCTTGTCCCTTCTCCCGCTTCGCGGGAGAAGGTGCCCCGACAGGGACGGATGAGTGCGCCCTTCTCAAAAAAGTCGAAGAAATCCATCGGGCATCCGGGGGCAGGCCCTTTCCGGGACCGTTGGCGCCATGAAGGGTGCCATCGAGCCTACAGGGATGTATTCACGGCGTGTCCCGGAAAGGGCCTGCCCCTAGATGCCGCACGGAAACCATGCGCACCGCTCTCAGCGCCCGACGATCACCAACTCCACAGGCGCGTCGGCCGGCAGCGCAACCCGCACCGGCGCGCTCTCGATATCACCTTCCTGGCGCATCGCATTGCCACTGCGCGATACGCGGGCGAGCACTTCGACCTCGCCCAGCGCCGAGAGCTTCGCCGTGGGCATCGGGCTGTCGGCATCGTCCAACTGCACCTTCAATGGCAATTCGGACACCCGGTGCTTTTCCACCGCCACCGGCATCGGTGGACCGTTCGGCATGCGCGCGATCACGAATACGGTCGCGTCTTCCGGCAACCGCGCCCGCGAAGCGGGATCCAGCGCGACCTCGACGGTCAGTCCGCGCGGTGCGGCCGGTTCGATGAGCGGTGGTTCTCCGGCTTCGTTCCGCGCTGCGTTGATCTGCGCCAGCAGGCTGGCGTGGGTGGCCGCATCCACCTGCGCCAGCAGTGGCGCCCAGGTCGCGGCGGCGTCGCCGGGTTGTCCGGCCTGGCGCTGGGCCACGCCCAGGAACCAGCGTGCGCGCTGGTGCTCGGGCTGCAACACCAGGGCCTGCCGCAGCCACGCGATGGCAGTGGCATCGGCCTGGCCGCTGCCGGCGGCGAGCATGCGTGCTTGTGCGGCGGAAACCAGTACTTCGGCGTGATCGGGTTGCAGGCGCACTGCCTGGGCGAAGGCGTCGGCGGCTTCGGCGTATTTTTCCTGGCCGAGCAGGGCGCGGCCGAGCAGCATCCAGCCTTCGGCCTGGCCGGGGTCGCGCTTGAGCGCGGCACGCAATTCGGTGACGGCCTGGTCGATGTCGCGCGGTGCGTCGATGCGCGAGGGCGCGGCGTCGCGCAGGCCGGCCGGTGTGCCGACCAGGCCGTACAGCACCGCGGTGCCGAGGCCGAGCAGCACCACGGTGGCGACGACGAAGGTGGGCGAATGGCGCCACATCGGCCGCAGTACGCCGGCGAGCACGGCCACGGCCAGGGTGCCGGCAATGAGTGCGAAGACGATCATCACCACTCCTGCGGTTCGTCGCCGGCCGGCGGCAGTGCGCGCGTGCGGCGGCGGACGATGGCGACGATGACACCTGCGCCGGCCAGCAGCAGCAGCGCCGGCCCGAACCACAGTAGCCAGGTGCGCGATTCGACCTGCGGCCGGTACAGCACGAACTCGCCGTAGCGCTCGACCAGGAACTGCTTGATCTGCGCGTCGCTGCGGCCTTGGTGCATCAGCTCGAGCACTTCGCGGCGCAGGTCGTGGGCGATCTGCGCGTTGGAATCGGCCAGTGACTGGTTCTGGCACTGCACGCAGCGCAGTTCGGCGGTGAGCGCGTGGAAGCGCGCTTCTTCGGCGGCGTCGCGGTAAGCCAGCGGCGATGGGTCGGAGGCGGGCTGCGCGGACGCCGGCAGCACCGCGCAGGACAACGCGAGCCACAGGGCCATCAGGCAGCCTGCCAGGCGCGGCATCATGGCGCGGCGCGCACCGAGGCAGCGGCCGGCGCGCGTTCGAGCTGCACCAGTTGCGGGATCAGTTCGTCGTCGATGATCTGCTGGCTCAACGCGCCGCTGTGCTTCCAGCGCACGATGCCCTGGGCATCGACCAGGAAGGTTTCGGGTGCGGCGGCAATGCCCCAGTCGATCGCGGTGCGGCCATCGGTGTCGGCCAGTACCAGTAGGTAGGGATTGCCCAGCTGTTCGAGCCAATGCAGGGCATCGGCGTGTTCGTCCTTCCAGTTGTAGCCGATCACCCGCACGCGCTTGGTCAGGGCGAAACGGGTGAGGATGGGATGCTCCTCGCGGCAGGTCGGGCACCAGCTGCCCCACACGTTGAGCACGTAGGGCGCGCCGCGCAGGTCGGCGGCGCGCACGCGGATCGAGGGGTCGTGCAGCAGCGGCAGGTCGAAGGCCGGCGTCGGCTTGCCGATCAGCGCCGAGGGCAGGCTGTCGCGGTCGGCCTGGCCGGAGCGGCGCACGCCGTACAGCAGCAGCGCCAGCACGGCGACGAACAACACCGCGCCGCCGAGCAGCAGCGGCCACGAGAGGCGAGCAGGGGAGGACGGCATCACGGGTTCTCCGGTAGACGACGGAAGCGCCGGTCGGTGGCGGTGACCAACCCGCCCAGCGCCATCAGCAGCGCGCCCAGCCAGATGAAGCGCACGAACGGTTTGACATGCGCGCGGACCGCCCAGGCGCCTCCCCCCAGCGGTTCGCCGAGCGCCACATAGACATCGCCGGCCAGGCCGGGGCGGATGCCGGCCTCGGTCATGATCTGGCCGCCGCTGGCGTAGCGGCGCTTCTCCGGCACCAGCACGCCGATCTCGCGGGTGCCGCGCAGGATCGAAACCTGGGCGCGGTCGGCGGTGTAGTTCGGGCCCTGGCGCTGGTCGAGGCCGTCGAAACGCAAGCGGTAGCCCCCGATCTCCAGCTGCTGGCCGGGCGCCAACGCCACTTCGCGCTGCACGCTCAGCGATTCCACCAGCAGCGCACCGGCCAGGAACACCGCCACGCCGGTATGGGCGAGCAGCATGCCGGTCATTTCGGCGGTGAAGCGCTGGCCCGGGACGGCGCTGCGCAGGCGCAGCCAGGCGAATCGCAGCGTACCCAGCAGCACCCAGGCCGCCGCCGCCACGCCGAGCGCGCTCTTGATCCGCCCCTGCGGCGCACAGGCCCAGGCCAGCCCGCCGGCGAGCAGCGCCAGCACCGCCCAGGGCAGCAGCAGGGCGAGCAGGCGTGAGGGTTGGTCGCGCTGCCAGCGGGTCAGCGGGCCGAACGGCAGCAGGATCACCAGCGGCGCCATCAGCACCAGGAACAAGGTGCCGAAGTAGGGCGGTCCCACCGACAGCTTGCCGAGCCCGAGCGCATCGGCCAGCAGCGGATACAGCGTGCCCAGCAGCACCATCGCGCAGGCGCAGGCCAGCAGCAGGTTGTTGGCCAGCAGCAGGGTCTCGCGCGAGGTGGCGGCGAAGCCGCGGCGCGGGTCGTCGGCCGCTGGGCCAAGCGCCGGTGCGCGCCATGCGTACAGCAGCAGCGAACCGCCGATGACCAGGGCGAGGAAGATCAGGATGAACAATCCGCGCGAAGGATCGGCGGCGAAGGAATGCACGCTGGTCAGCACGCCCGAGCGCACCAGGAAGGTGCCGAGCAGCGACAGCGAGAAGGCAGCGATCGCCAACAGCAGCGTCCAGCCGCCGAAGCTGCCGCGCTTCTCGGTGACCGCCTGCGAATGCAGCAGCGCCGCGCCGGCCAGCCAGGGCATGAAGCTGGCGTTTTCGACCGGATCCCAGAACCACCAGCCGCCCCAGCCCAGTTCGTAATACGCCCACCAGCTGCCCAGGGCGATGCCGAGGGTGAGCAAGGCCCAGGCGATATTGGTCCAGGGCCGCGACCAGCGCAGCCAGCGCGCATCGAGGCGGCCTTCGAGCAGTGCGGCAATGGCGAAAGCGAACGGCACCGCGAAGCCGACATAGCCGGCATAGAGCATCGGCGGGTGGATCACCAGGCCGGGGTCCTGCAGCAGCGGATTGAGGTCGCCGCCTTCGGCCGCGGCCGGCAGCAGGCGCGCGAACGGGTTGGAGGTGAACAGCAGGAAGGCGAGGAAGCCCAGGCTGATCAGCGCCATCACCCCGAGCACGCGCGCCACCACCGGCGCCGGCAGGTGGCGCGAGCACAGCGCCACCGCCGCGCTCCACAGCGCCAGGACCAGCGTCCACAACAGCAGCGAGCCTTCGTGGGCGCCCCACACGGCCGAGTAGCGGTAGATCGGCGGCAGCAGCGAATTGGAGTTCTCGGCGACATAGGCCACCGAGAAATCCTGGTGCACGAAGGCCCAGGTGAGGAGGGCGAACGCGCCGCCGACCAGCGCCAGTTGGATCAGTGCGGCGGGGCGGGCGACGGCCATCCACGGCAGGTGGCCGCGCTGCGCGCCGGCCAGCGGCACGACCGCCTGCAGCAGGGCGACCAGCAAGGCGAGGATGAGCAGGATCTGGCCGAGTTCGGGCAGCATCAGCAGGGCAGCCCGTGGGTGAATCGCGTCGGGGCGGATGGCCCGAGGCCACGCAGCGCCGCTCCCACAACAGCAGCCCCGCCCAAAAACACAAAGACCGTCACTGCGGCGCCGCCACGTCGTGCTTGCGGTGCGCGGCGCCCATCTTGTCGGCCACTTCCTTGGGCATGTAGTTCTCGTCGTGCTTGGCCAGCACTTCTTCGGCCACGAACACGCCGGCCTGCATGCGCCCGGTGGCGATCACCGCCTGGCCCTCGCGGAACAGGTCCGGCAGGATCTTGTCGTAACTCACCGGTAGTTGGGCATCGCCATCGGTGACGCGGAAGTGCGCCTGCAACGAACCGGAGGCACGCTGGAACGAGCCCTTCTCGACCATGCCGCCGAGGCGGAAGCGCGCATGCGCGCCGGCATCGCCGCGCAATACCTCCGAAGGCGTGTACAGATAGGCGACATTGCGCTGCAGGGCGAGCGCGACCAGCGTGGTCGCCAGCCCGCCGGCCAGCACCAGGGCCAGTACCCACCACAGCCGGCGGCGACGGGTCGGGTTCAACGCAGCAGTTCCGCGTCGGTCACCGGGCCAGCGCCGGCGCCGGCCCCAGCGCGGGCGCGCTGGCGCTGGCGGCGCGCGCGCGCCTGGCGCAAGGCGCGGCGGACCTGCCAACGCGCGGCCAGCACGTCCCACAGCAGCACGCCGACGAACACGGCATAGGCGGCGATCACGTAGCCGAGGTAGCTCATGCCGGCTTCTCCGCATCGGCCAGCCGCAGCACCCAGTCCTTGCCGGCTTCGCGGCGCAGGTTGTCGGCACGGGCGCGCCACAGCAACGAACCGGCGAACCAGAATTTGGTCGCCGCGACCATCAGCCATAGCGGCAGCAGCATTGAGGCGTCGATGCTCGATTCGCCGAGCAGGCGGATGCTCTGGCCCTGGTGCAGCGAGTTCCACCACACCACCGAGTAACGGATCACCGGCAGCAGGGCGACGCCGACCACGGCCAGCAGGCCGGCGGCGCGCGCGGCGTTGCGGTGGTCGTCGATGACCTGGTACAGGCCGATGACGCCGATATACAGGAACAGCAGGATCAGCTCGGTGGTCAGGCGCGGGTCCCAGTCCCACCACGCGCCCCACATCGGCTTGCCCCAGATGCTGCCGGTCACCAGGGTGATTACGGTGAAGGCCGCGCCGATGGGCGCGCAGGCCATGGCCAGGATCTCGCACAGTTTGATCCGCCACACCAGGGCGATGGCCGAGTACAGCGCCATCAGCGCGAACACGAACAGGCTCATCCAGGCGCTGGGCACGTGGATGTAGAGGATGCGGAAGCTGTCGCCCTGCTGGTAGTCGGCCGGCACCACGAACAGCGCCTGCCACAGCCCCAGGCCCAGCAGCAGCGCGCCGGCGGCCAGGCACCAGGGCGCCCAGCGGGCGGCGAAACGGTCGAACACCGGCGGCGAACCGAGTTGGTGGAACCAGCGGACGATGCGATTCATGCGGTGGCGGTGGCTCCCGGTGCCAGTTGTACGGCGCGCTACTCGGACAGTGGTAACAGGTCAGCTCAAGGAAATCCGGATCGCCGCGGCGGCGGCCAGCGGCGCCAGCACCACGCCGACCACCAGGCCGGCGCCGAGCAGCAGCAGCGGCGCGGCCGGATCCAGCCCCTGCACGCCCGCCGCCACACTGCCTGCGCCGAACACCAGCACCGGCACGTACAGCGGCAACGCCAGCAACGCGACGAGAATACCAGAGCGTTTCATGTTCACCGTCAGTGCCGCCACCACCGCGCCGAGCAGGCTGAGCAGGGGCGTTCCCAGCAGCAACGATGCCAGCAGCAGGGGCAGTTGGTCATGTGGCAGGTGCAGCAATTCGCCCAGCAGCGGCGTGGCGATGATCAGCGGCAGTGCGGTGACCAGCCAGTGCAGCAGCACGCGCACCAATACCAGCCAGGCCAGCGGCACCGGTGCCAGCAGCCATTGTTCGAGCGAGCCGTCGTCGGCGTCGCCGCGGAACAGCGAGTCCAGCGACAGCAGGCCGGCCAGCAGCACGGCCAGCCACATCACCGCCGGCGCGACCAGCGACAGGGTCTCGGCGCGGCCGCCCAGTGCGAGCGCGAACAGCACCACGATGAGCAGGGCGAACAACGCCGGCTGCAGGGCGTCGCCGCGGCGGCGCCACAACAGGCGCAGGTCGCGCAGCATCAAGGCGCGCGAGGCCTGCCAGAGCGAGGGCAGCGGCGGCGGCGCGCTCATGCGGCCGGCGCCAGGGTGAGCATGCGCGTGCGCACCGGCGGGGCGGCATAGGCGCCGTGGGTGGTGACCAGGGCGGCGCCACCGCCGCGCAGGTGGGCGGAAATCATCCGGTTGACCAGGTTGATGCCGTCGAGGTCGAGGTTGGCGTAGGGCTCGTCGAGCAGCCATAGCGGTGCCGGCGACAGCCATAGCCGGGCCAGGCCCAGGCGTTTCTTCTGGCCCGCCGACAGCTGCCGCACCAGGGTGTCCTCGTAGCCGGCCAGGCCGGCGATGGCCAGGGCATTGCCCGGCATCTGCCGCGCGCGCCGGCCCTGCAGGCCGCACAGGAAGTTGAGGTTTTCCAGCGTGGTGAGGTCGGCCTTGAGTGCCGGCAGGTGGCCGAGGTAGGCGATGAAGCGCGAACGGTCCACGCGCCGCGCCGGCCGGCCGTCGATCTCGATGCTGCCGCCGTCGGCGCGCAGCAGCCCGGCCAGCACGCGCAGCAGGGTGGTCTTGCCGGCGCCGTTGTCGCCCTGCACCAGCAAGGCTTCGCCGGCATCCACGCGCAGGTCGATCGGCCCGAACACCGGTTCTTCGTTGCGGCTGAAGCTCAGGGCCTGCGCGGCCAGCAGGGGCGGCGCGGCGTGGGGGGTGTCGGTCATCAAGATCGCAGGGCGGAGGCTGGGTGGGATTGTATCTGGCGGGTCGGGCTTTGGATTGGGGGCTGGTTTTTATTGAAAGATTGAAAGGCGTGGCTATTCGGTTGCTATCGCGCGGGCGGCTGGGGGTATGCCCTGGTGGGGGACGCCAAGTACTGCATCCCTGCGTGGCTCGTATGGCGGCATCCATGCCGCCAACGCCCCCACCAGGGCATACCCCCAGCCGCCCCTCAGAAAATTCGCCACCGGATCGAAGATCAAAAGCGGGGCCCCCTCCCAAAACCCCGCAAGCGGATCGAAGGTCAAAGGCAGGAGCCGTCCTCCGCCGTTGGCGGGAGCCGCCAAGGCGCGGCTGCGTTGCTTTCGTTTCCGTGGATAGGAGGTTTGTGGGGGTGTCCGGGGGCCATGCCCTGGCGGGGGCGTTAGCGACATGGATGTCGCTAGACGAGCCACGCAGGGATGCAGTACTTGGCGTCCCCCGCCAGAGCATGGCCCCCGGACGCCGCGCGATAGCACCCAAGACGCCGCGCAAGAGCAACCGAAAAGCCATGCCTTCAGATCGCAGTGCCATAAGGCCCGCCGGAGAGTCGCTGCTAAACTCCGATTCCCCTCTCGCATCACCGGATCACCGCCGCATGTCCGTGCCCGCCACCAAGCTGCCCAAAGTGGGCACCACCATCTTCACCGTGATGTCGCAGCTGGCCGCCGAGCACAAGGCGGTCAACCTGGGCCAGGGCTTCCCGGACTTCGCCGTGCCGCCGCGCCTGGTCGAAGCGCTGGACCGCGCCATGCGCGAGGGCCACAACCAATACCCGCCGATGACCGGCGCCGCACCGCTGCGCCAGGCCATCGCCGGCAAGGCGCTGCGCTGCTACGGCGCGCAGGTCGACGCCGACACCGAAGTGACCGTCACCAGCGGCGCCACCGAGGCGATCTTCAACGCCATCCACAGCGTGGTGCGGGCCGGCGAGGAGGTGATCGTGCTCGACCCGGCCTACGACTGCTACGAGCCGGCCATCGACCTGGCCGGTGCGCGCGCCGTGCACGTGGCGCTGGACCCGCAGACCTTTGCGGTGGACTGGGCCAAGGTGCAGGCCGCAATCAGCCCGCGCACCCGCCTGCTGATGATCAACAGCCCGCACAACCCGTCCGGCGCGATGCTCTCGGCCGACGACATGCGCACGCTGGCCGACCTGCTGCGCGGCACCGACATCTTCCTGATCTCCGACGAGGTCTACGAGCACATCGTGTTCGACGGCCGCCGCCACGAATCGGTGCTGCGCTGGCCGGAACTGCGCCAGCGCGCTTTCGTCGTGTCCAGTTTCGGCAAGACCTACCACTGCACCGGCTGGAAGATCGGCTACGCGATCGCGCCGCCGGCGCTCAGCGCCGAGTTCCGCAAGGTCCACCAGTACAACACCTTCGCCAGCTTCGCCCCGGCCCAGCATGCCTTCGCCGAGATGATCCGCGAACAGCCCGAACACGACGAGCAGCTCGGCGCGTTCTACCAGGCCAAGCGCGACCGCTTCCGCGAACAATTGCTGGGCACGCGGCTCAAGCCGCTGCCGGTGCCGGGCGGGTACTTCCAGTTGGTGGACTATTCGGCGGTCAGCGACCTGCCGGACCACGAATTCGTGAAGTGGCTGACCATCGAGCACGGCGTGGCGGCCATTCCGCTGTCGCCGTTCTACGAGAGCCCGCCGCCGCGGCAGCGCCTGGCGCGGTTGTGCTTCGCCAAGAACGAGGCCACGCTGGATGCGGCGATTGAACGCTTGCAGAAGCTGTGACGATTGGGGGGGGCGGGACTCGGGACTCGGGACTCGGGACTCGGGACTCGGAAAGGCAGGTGGCCGCGATCTGTGGTTTTATCTTTCCGTCAGGCCTAGGCACCCACCGCTCGCAGTGACATGCTTTTCCGAGTCCCGAGTCCCGAGTCCCGAGTCCCGAGTCCCGTCCGAGCCCCGAGCCCCGAAAAAATGCAAGACCTCCGCATCTCCCTAATCCAAGGCAACACCCGCTGGCACGACCCGGCCGGCAACCGCGCGCACTACGCTGCGCTGCTGGCGCCATTGGTCGGCGCCACCGACCTGGTAGTGCTGCCCGAGACCTTCACCAGCGGCTTTTCCAACGAGGCCATCGGCCAGGCCGAGGGCATGGACGGGCCGACCGTGGCCTGGATCGGCGAGCAGGCCGCGCGCCTGGGCGCGGCGGTCACCGGCAGCGTGCAACTGCGCACTGGCGAGGGCGTGTTCAACCGCCTGTTGTTCGCCACGCCCGACGGTGGCCTGCAGTATTACGACAAGCGCCACCTGTTCCGCTACGCCAACGAGCACGAACGCTACGCCGCCGGCCGCGATCGGCTGACGGTGGAATGGCAGGGCTGGCGGATCAATCCGCAGGTCTGCTACGACCTGCGCTTCCCGGTGTTCTGCCGCAACCGCTTCGACGTGGAGCGGCCGGGCCAGCTGGATTTCGATCTGCAGCTGTTCGTCGCCAACTGGCCTTCGGCACGCGCCTATGCGTGGCGCACCTTGTTGCGGGCGCGGGCGATCGAGAACCTGTGCTTCGTGGCGGCGGTCAACCGCGTCGGCGTGGACGGCGGCGGCCTGCACTATGCCGGCGACAGCGCGGTGATCGATTTCCTCGGCCAGCCACAGCTGGAAATCCGCGAGCGCGAGCAGGTGGCGACCACCACCATCTCGGCCGCGGCCCTGGCCGAACACCGCGCGCGCTTCCCCGCCATGCTCGATGCCGATGCCTTCCAGCTCGGCGGCGTCAACGCGGCGCAGTGAGCGCAGCGTGGGCTGAACGTTCTTCGTGCCGCCGGTCGTCGGACGGGCGGGGGCACTGCTAATCTCGGCGCAGCTCTCCTTCCGGAACCCATCGCATGTTCAAGTCCCTGACCCTGCTGGCCGCGCTCGCCGCCAGCGCCGCGCTTGCCCCGGCTGCGCACGCCGCCGGCAACCTCGAATGCAACCTGCGCTTCAACCTGTCCGGCTGGTCGGTGTTCTACAAGACCGCCAAGGGCACCGGCACGATCACCTGCAGCAACGGCGCGACCATCCCGGTGACCATCAGCGCCAAGGGCGGCGGCTTGACCGTGGGCAAGTCGAAAATCGTCGATGGCAAGGGCAGTTTCACCGGTGCCTACAGCGTCAACGACCTGTTCGGCACCTATGGCGGCGCCGAAGCGCATGCCGGTGCGGTGAAGTCGAGCAACGCGCAGGTCGTCACCAAGGGCGACATCTCGCTGGCGCTGGCCGGCACCGGCGAAGGCTGGGACCTGGGCGTGGGCTTCGGCAATTTCGTGATCAAGCGGCGCTGAAAGCTGTCGGGCTGAAGCCCCTCCTACAAGGTTGCTCACTGTAGGAGGGGCTTCAGCCCCGACGAATCGCCATGAAGGCAGCCGCAGGCCGACCCTCCCGCCGCCTCACTCCTTCGCCGGCCAGGCCCCGGTCGAGCGCCGCAGCCGCATCTCGTAAGGCACCTTGACCAGCTCGCCGCGCAGCGGGTCGCCGATGTGCGCCAGCAGCTGCTCGGCGGCGATCCGGCCCATCTCGTGGCTGGGCTGGCGCACCGTGGTCAGGCTCGGCCAGATCTGCCGGGCCATGGGCATGTCGTCGAAGCCGAACACCGACAGGTCGCGCGGGATGCGCAGGCCGCGTTCCTCGGCTTCGTAGATCACCCCGGCGGCGGTGTCGTCGTTGGCGGCGAAGATCGCCGTTGGCGGTGCGGGCAGGTCGAGCAGTGCGCGCCCGCCTTCGATGCCGGAGTCGAAGGAGAACTCGCCTTCGATCACCAGTGCCGGGTCGAACGGCAGGCCGGCGCGCTGTAGCGCATCGCGGTAGCCGTCCAGTCGCCAGGCCCGCGCACCGTGCGAGCGATGGCCGGTGATGTGGCCGATGCGGGTGTGGCCGAGCCCGGCGACATGGCCGACCAGTTCGGCGGCCGCTTCGCGTTCGTCCAGGGTGGCGCCGATCTGGCCGATGCGCCGGCGCGGCGAGATCGACGCATACGGCATGCGCTGGGACTGCAGCCAGTCCAGCAGGGCGTCGTCGTCGGTGATCGGCGGGGTGAGGATCATGCCGTCGGGCCGGTACTGCTCCAGCACGCTTTCGACCTGCGCCCGGTAGCCGCCACTGCCGGCCTCGGTGCTGCTGTCCATGGGCTGCAGCATCATGCTGTAGTGGCGCGAGCGGCAGGCGTCGAGCACGCCGCCGATGATCTCCATGATGTAGTTCGACGACGGGTTGTCGTACAGCAACGCGATCAGATAGGAACGGTTGGACGCCAGGCTGCGCGCCGAGGGATTGGGCCGGTAGTTGAGCGCGCGCGCGGCTTGCTCGACCTTTTCGCGCGTATCCGGGCGAACGTTGGGCTCGTAGTTGAAAACACGCGAGACCGTCTTCATCGAGACCCCCGCGGCGGCGGCGACGTCTTCGATCCGGATCCGGTTCTGTTCTTTCACGAAGGTCGCACATGCCAGGGCGGGCCGACAGGATATGCGAGCGCTCACATTTCGAGCGATGGCGTGACGGCGCCGCGCGCCGCGCCAGGCCGGGGCAACAACGAAGGAGGGGGTTTTTCCCGGCAAATCGCTACTTCGTTGCGCTGACGCCCATTCGCCGGGCGCGGTGGATTCTGTGCGCCAAGCAGCTTTCTTGCTGTGCCGCAGCACGTGTGGCACGAAAAACAAGGGCGCCCTTGCCTGAAAGCGCGGGCGCCCTTGCTTGTTTCAGCGAGCGGGCGGCTCAGCCGCCACGCGGCCCGCGATGGCCGCCACCGCCACCGGGGCGGTTGCCGCCGGGGCGGTTGCCGCCCGGCCGATTGCCGCCGCCCGGGCGCGGGCCGGCGTTGCCCGGACGCGGACCGCGGTTGGACTGGCCGGGACGGGCCGCGGCCGGCCGCGCTGCGCCATAAGGGCTGAAGCCCGGATTGGCGTGGTCGGACGGGAAGTTCGGCGCGTTGCCCGGGTGGCCGTAGGGATGCTTGCCCTGCGACCGGGCCTGGCCTTGGCCCTGGCCCTGGCCCTGGCCTTGGCCTTGGCCTTGGCCTTGGCCTTGGCCTTGCCCCTGCGGCCTGCCGGCATTGCCGCGCGCACCGGCCGGCTTGCTGTTGCCGTAAGGACGCGGCGCCTGGTTGCCGCGCGCGCCGGGGCCGGCGTTGCCGCGGTTGCCCGGGCCGGCATTGCGATGGCCGGCCGGGCCGGTGCTGACGCCTTCGGGCACGTACCAGCTGCGGAACGCGGCCGGATTGCCATCGGGCAACGGCTTGGGACCCTTCTCCTTGCGCTGCTTGAACGGCCGCTGCGACTGCTTGGCCGCCGCTTCGCCACTGACCGTCAGGCCGCCCTTGAAGCCGCCGCCCTTGCCGCGGCCACGGCCGCGGTCTTCGCGCACGTTGTCGAAGCGGCGCAGCTCGCGGCCTTCGTCGGCGGTGTTGTGGCCGTTGACGTAGGCACCTGCGCTACGGCCCGCACCGACATGCACCGTCGATTTGGCGGCGCGACGCTGGCCGATCACCGGCTGCAAGGTCAGCGCCGACGGCTGGCCTTCTTCGAGCTTGAGCTCGGCGCGCATGGCCTCGACCTGCGGCTGCGGCAGTTCCACCGACTGCCCGCGCAGCAGTTCGCGCGGCAGCGACACCTTGCCGTAGCGGGTGCGCTTGAGGCGGCTGACCTGGCAGCCCTGCGACTCCCACAGGCGGCGCACTTCGCGGTTGCGGCCTTCCTTGACCACGACGCGGAACCAGTCGTGCGAATCGGTGCCGCCGATGCGTTCGATCTCGTCGAACTTGGCCGGGCCGTCTTCCAGCGCCACGCCGCGCGCCAGCCGGTCGACGATCTGGTCGGAGACCTGCTCCTGGCCTTCGGGCGCACGCACGCGCACCACGTATTCGCGCTCGACCTCGTAGGAGGGATGCATCATCGCGTTGGCCAGCTCGCCGTCGGTGGTGAGCAGCAGCAGGCCGGTGGTGTTGATGTCCAGGCGGCCGATGGCGATCCAACGCGCGCCCTTGAGCGCGGGCAGCGCTTCGAAGATGGTCGGGCGGCCTTCGGGGTCGTCGCGCGTGGTGACCTCGCCCTCGGGCTTGTTGTAGACCAGTACGCGCGAAGGCTCGCTCAGCGCGCTGGCGACGAAGCTGCGGCCGTCGAGCTCGATCTTGTCGCCGCTCTTGACCGACATGCCAATCTGCGCGACCTCGCCGTTGACCTTGACCAGGCCGTCGGCGATGCGCTGCTCCAGCGCGCGCCGCGAACCCAGGCCGGCCTGGGCCAGGACCTTGTGCAGGCGTTCTTCGAGCTTGGCGGCGTCGCCTTCTTCGGCGCGCTTCAGCGACAGCTTGTTCAGCGAGAGCTTGCGGGGGGTGTCACTCATTTCAATTCGCTCCGGTCGGCGCGTTCGGCGTCGGCCTCAGTTTCGTTTTCGATATCCTCGGCGGCGTCCGTTTCGGCGTCCGTCGCGTCGGAGGGAAGGGCATCTTCGGCTTGCGCCGCGTCGTGATCGGGTTCGCCGCTCGCGTCGATGTCCGGGGCAGTTTCGGCGTCGGCATCCTGCCGTGCGTCGGTGTCGTCTTCGGGCGCGGCCTGCGGCTCGGCCGCGGGCGCGATGTCGCGCTCGTCCGCGTCCGTGTCCTCGTCCTGGCCATCGTCGTTGGCCGCGTCGTTGGCCGCGGCCTCCTCGTCCAGCGCCGCGCTGGCGGCTTGCGGCGCGGCCGGCTGGCCTTCGCTGTCCAGCGGCAGCTGCGGTTCCAGTTCGCCGATGTCCTTCAGCTCGGACAGGGGCGGCAATTCGTCCAGGCGCTTGAGGCCGAAGTAGTCCAGGAACGTCCTGGTCGTGCCGAACAGCGCCGGCTTGCCGGGGACGTCGCGATGGCCGATCACGCGGATCCACTCGCGCTCTTCCAGTGCCTGGATGATGTTGCTGCTCACCGCCACGCCGCGCACCTGCTCGATCTCGCCGCGGGTGATCGGCTGGCGGTAGGCGATCAGCGCCAGCGTTTCCAGCGTGGCGCGGGTGTACTTGGTCTTGCGCTCGGTCCACAGCCGCGCCACCCAGCCATGCACGTCGGCCTTGACCTGGTAGCGGAAGCCGGAGGCGACCTCGACCAGTTCCACGCCGCGCTCGGCGCAGGCCTCGCGCAGTTGTTCCAGCGCGCGCTCGATGCTGCCGGGCGGTGCGGGTTCGTCTTCCGGGAACAGGCCCTGCAGTTGCGCCAGGGTCAGCGGCTGCGGGCTGCCCAGCAGGGCGCCTTCGACGATTCGGTTGATCAGCGGTTGGTCAATTTGCACGATCGTGTGGTCTTCGGCTCGAGTCTGGGCTCAATCTGCGATTACGTGGTGGCGTCTTCGGCGTCGCTGTCGTCGAATTCGCTGGAGAACGCCAACGGCGCATTGGTATTGCCCGAGGCCAGCGACTTGACGTAGATCGGCGCCAGCGGCGCTTCCTGGACGATATCCAGCAACTGCTCCTTGGCCAGTTCCAGCAGGGCCAGGAAGGTGACCAGCACGCCGAGCTTGCCTTCCTCGGCGGTGAACAGGCTTTCGAAGCGGTAGAACTTGCCGTCCTCCAGCCGCCCGAGCACATCGCCCATTCGCTGGCGCACGCTCAGCGCCTCGCGCTTGATCGCATGGCCGGTGAACAGCTCGGCGCGCTTGAGCACGTCGTACAGCGCCAGCAGCATTTCCTTCAGCTCCACCGGCGGCGGCAGCTTGACCGCGGCGCGGTCGGGCACGTGCACGTGTACCGGCGTGGTGTCGCGGTCCTGGCGGGGCAGGGTGTCCAGGTCCTCGGCCGCCTGCTTGAAACGTTCGTACTCCTGCAGCCGGCGCACCAGCTCGGCGCGCGGATCGTCTTCCTCGCCCTCGGCGCTGGGCGGGCGCGGCAGCAGCATGCGCGACTTGATCTCGGCCAGGATCGCGGCCATCACCAGGTATTCGGCGGCCAGCTCGAAGCGCAGTTCCTGCATCACGTTGATGTAGTCCACGTACTGCCGGGTGATCTCGGCGACGGGGATGTCCAGGATGTCCAGGTTCTGCCGGCGGATCAGGTACAGCAACAGGTCGAGCGGGCCTTCGAACGCATCGAGGATGACCTCCAGCGCGTCCGGCGGGATGTACAGGTCCTGCGGAATCTGCAGCAACGGTTGCCCATGCACGACCGCCAGCGGCATTTCCTGCTGCTGCGGCAACTGCGTCTGGGTTGGCGGATTCGCGTCTTGCGCGAGTTCGGCGGTCATCAGCGATCTGGTATAGCGACGGGACTCCCGTCGGGTGTTGCTTCGAACCTGCGCCCACGACGCACACGTTCGAGGGAAACCCTCGACCTGCGGAGGTGGCTTCTACGGCGTGCCGGGTCGGCACGATCCCATGTCAAACAAAGGCCCCTGCAAGCGGCTGCAGTGGCGGAACAGCGAGGAGGTGATCTACGCGGGCGGTCGGGAAACCGGCGAAGCGGTGGTCGGCGAGGGGCCGCAAGGGCCGGAGAGCCAACGAGCCGCCGCATCCAGCCGCGTGCATTGCGAGCTAGGGTACTGGCTGTGCCGGGCCGGTGTCCAGCGTCGCGCGGGCTAGAATGAACGCCAGGTTCCGCTACAGGGTGTGCGACGGGCGATGTGGTACGTGATCGAGGGATACGACGGTGCCGGCGCGGCGGCCGGGCGGGGTACGGCGCGACCGGCCCATCTGACGCGTCTGCGCGCGCTGGCCGATGCCGGGGACCTGCTGCTGGCGGGCCCCTGCCCGGCGATCGACGCCGAGGACCCGGGCGCGGCCGGCTTCAGCGGCAGCCTGGTGGTGGCGCAGTTCCCGGACCTGGAAGCGGCCCGCGCCTGGGCCCAGGCCGACCCTTATGTGGAGGCCGGCGTCTACGCGCGGGTCGAGGTCCGTCCGTTCAAGCGGGTGCTGCCGTGAGCGATCGCGTTGCCCGGATCGAAGCGGCGCTGCGCGGGGCCTTTGCGCCGTCGCTGCTGGAAGTGGTCGATGAGAGCCACAAGCATGCCGGCCACGCGGGTGCGCGCGACGGCCGCGGCCACTACGCGGTGCGGATCGTCGCGCCGGCCTTTGCCGGGATGGCGCCCTTGGCCCGGCACCGAGCCGTCTATGCGGCGCTGGGGACGATGATGCAAAGCGACATCCACGCTTTGTCGATCCAGGCCGAGCCGCCGGCCTGAGGGCCAGCCTGTCTGCCTGCTGTCCTGTAAGTGTCCAAACCGACGCAATGCCCTGTCCGGCGGACAAGCCTGGTTAGAATGTGGGGCGTCACCCGACGGCCGTACCGCTGCTGCAGACCGGGCCCGGTTTCGCATTGCGGCGCGGGATGACGCCATCCCTGAAAACGATTACAGTCAGCCCCAGTGTTCGGAGTCTCTACCGTGGAGGGCGGTACGTTGGCAAAGAATTCAATCACCATCAAGGACGTGGCGAGAGAAGCCAAGGTTTCCGTGGCGACCGTGTCGCGCGCGCTCAACGGCCACGACAACGTGGCCGAGCCGGTGCGCAAGGTCGTGCTCGAGGTGGCCGACCGCCTGCGCTACAGCCCGCACGCAGCCGCGCGCAGCCTCAGCAGCCGCCATACCCAGACCATCGGCGTGGTCCTGCCGGACCTGTACGGCGAATTCTTTTCCGAGCTGATCCGCGGCATCGACGGCGTGGCCCGGGCGCGCCGGCAGCACTTGCTGGTGTCCAGCTACCACGGCGACCAGGAAGAGCAGGGCCGCGCGCTGCGCGCCATGCGCGGGCGCGTGGACGGGCTGCTGGTGCTTTCGCCCTATGCCGAGCACCCCGGCTTCCTGACCGAGAACCTGCCGCAGTCGCTGCCCACGGTGCTGATCAACACGCACCTGCCCGACGAGGACCAGTACCCGGTGCTGAGCATCGACGACCATGCCGGCGCCATCGCGATGACCGAGCACCTGCTCGAGCGCGGGCACCGGCGGATCGTCTTCATCGCCGGGCCCGAACTCAACTTCGATGCGCGCGAACGCCTGCGTGGCTTCCAGGACGCGATGGCCGCCCACGGCGCCCAGGGCCGCGTGCTGTACGGCGACTTCGACGAATCCTCCGGCTATCGCGCCGGCCAGGAACTGCTGCGCGGCCCGTTGCCCGACGCGGTGTTTGCGGCCAACGACATGATGGCGCTCGGCTGCCTCTATGCCTTGACCCAGGCCGGCGTGCAGGTGCCGGCGCAGGTCGCATTGGCCGGCTTCGACGATATTCCGCTGGCGCGCTTCGTGCATCCGGGGCTGACCACGATGCGGGTCAGCATCGCCGAGCTCGGCGCGCAGGCGATGGGCCGGCTGCTGGCGCTGATCGATCCGGCCGGCGCCGAAGCACCGGGCAACTTGACCCTGCGGCCATCGTTGATCGTGCGCGATTCCACGGTGGCCGGGGCGGGGCAGGCATGAGGCCGCGGCCGGCCGGCGACGGTCACGCCTTTCGCGTTTGAACGTGGCATCGACGGTGCTGCAGGGCCGTCGTTTTTCACCCCGTCCTTCACCGGGTTGCGGGTTAGTCTCAGAGGGAGTTCTTGGTGAGGGTTGTAGGCGATTTCATGACATACCGCGGCGCGCACAGTGCAATCCCCCTGGCCCGGCGGGTCGGCGGCCTGGGTCTGGCCCTGGGCCTGCTGTTGCTGGCAGCCTGCCAGCAGCAAGCGCCGACCGGCGAACCCAAACCTGCCCCGAAGGTGAACCTGATCGAGCCGATCCTCCCGCCCGCGCCGCCCAAGCCCGTCAAGCCCGAGCTGCCGCCCCTGTTCGGCGACATCGAGCGGCGCACCTTCCAGTTCTTCTGGGACACCACCAATGAAGTGAACGGGCTGACGCCGGACCGCTTCCCGTCGCGCCCGTTCGCCAGCATCGCTTCGGTGGGGTTTGCGCTGACCGCCTATCCGATCGGGATCGAGAACGGCTGGGTCAGCCGCACCCAGGCGGTGGACCGCACCCTGACCACGCTGCGCTTTTTCCGCGACGCCCCGGTCGGGCCGCAGCGCACCGGCAAGACCGGCTACAAGGGCTTCTACTACCACTTCCTCGACATGCAACGCGGCCAGCGGTACGACAGCTGGGTGGAGCTGTCGAGCGTGGATACCGCGCTGCTGATGATGGGCGTGCTGTTCGCGCAGTCCTATTACGACCGCGACGATCCGCGCGAGAAGGAGATCCGGCAGATCGCCGATACCTTGTACAAGCGCGTGGACTGGACCTGGCTGCAGCAGCGCAAGCCGCTGGTGTCGATGGGCTGGTTCCCGGAGAGCGGCTTCATCAACCACGACTGGATGGGCTACAACGAAGCGATGATGCTGTACGTGCTGGCCCTGGGCTCGCCGACGCATCCGGTCGACAGCGACGCCTGGACGGTGTGGACGCGCACCTACAACAACGACTGGGGCGTGTTCCAGGGCCAGGAATACCTGTCCTTCGGCCCGCTGTTCGGCCACCAGTACAGCCATGTCTGGATCGACTTCCGCGACATCCAGGACCAGTACATGCGCGAACGCGGCATCGACTACTTCCTCAACAGCCGCCGCGCCACGCTGGCGCAGCGCGACTACGCCATCGACAACCCGATGAAGTGGAAGGAGTACGGCGAGAACGTCTGGGGCCTGACCGCCAGCGACGGCCCGCAGAACACCAGCCAGGAATTCCGCGGCGAGCAGCGCCAGTTCCGCCACTATTCCTCGCGCGGCGCCGGCCTGCGCGAGAACTTCGACGACGGCACCATCGCCCCGACCGCGGCCATCTCTTCGATCGTGTTCGCGCCGGAAGTCGTGATCCCGGCCACCGAGGAGATGCACAAGCGCTTCGGCGATTACATCTATTCGAGCTACGGCTTCCTGGACTCGTTCAATCCCAGCTTCAACTGGGAGATCCCGCTCAAGACCGGCCGGCTGGTGCCCGACCGCGGCTGGGTGGCCAGCGACTACATCGCCATCGACCAGGGCCCGATCCTCACCATGATCGCGAACTACCGCAACGAGTTCGTGTGGACGGTGATGAAGAAGAACCCGTACGTCCGCAAGGGCCTGGAGCGCGCCGGCTTCACCGGCGGCTGGCTGACCCCCGAGGGCGAGGCGATGCCGCAGCCGAGCAAGGACGAGCAGGCCGCCGCGGCGCGGGCGATCGGCATTGCCGAGTCGCGCGCGGCCGCGGCCGAAGCGCAGCAGAACCCGGCGCAGCGTCCGCCGCAGAAGCCCGAATGACCACGGCCTCGGAACGGGCATGAGCCGTAACCTCCTCCTGGCGCTGCTGCTGGTGCTGGCCGTGGCCGGCTGCAGCCGTGCGCCGCAGGGCGAGACGGTGCGGTTCTGGGCGATGGGCCGCGAAGCCGAAGTGGTCACCGACCTGGTGGCCGACTTCGAGAAGGAAAACCCCGGCATCCACGTGGATGTGCAGAACATCCCGATGACCGCCGCGCACGAAAAGCTGCTCACCGCCTTCGCCGCCGACGGCCTGCCCGACGTGTGCCAGTTGGGCAACACCTGGCTGCCGGAATTCGCCACGCTCGACGCATTGGAGCCGCTGCAGCCGTTCGTCGAGCGCTCCAGGGTCGTGGACCCGGCCGACTACTTCACCGGCGTGTGGAACACCAACATCGTCGACGGCACGCTCTATGGCGTGCCGTGGTATGTCGATACCCGCCTGCTGTTCTATCGCAAGGACCTGCTGGCCGAGGCCGGGGTCAAGCAGGCGCCGCAGACCTGGGCCGAGTTCGAGCAGGCCATGGCCGCGGTCAAGCGCCACGTGGGCCCGGACCGTTACGCGATCCTGCTGCCGCTCAACGAGTTCGAGCAGCAACTGTCCTTCGCCTTGCAGCAGGACGATCCCCTGCTGCGCGACCACGACAACTACGGCAACTTCCGCAGCCCGGGCTTCCGCAAGGCGCTGGCGTTCTACGCCAACATGTTCGAGCAGGGTTGGGCACCGAAGCTGTCCGAGACGCAGATCTCCAACGTCTGGTACGAATTCTTCAACGGCTTCTACGTCTTCTACCTGTCCGGGCCGTGGAATGTGCGCGAGTTCCGCCTGCGCCAGCCGCCCGGCATGGAAGGCAAGTGGGGCACGATGGCGTTGCCGGGGCCGAACGGGCCGGGTGCGGGCATCGCCGGCGGTTCGAGCCTGGTGATCCTGCGCAAGTCGCAGCACAAGGAAGCGGCCTGGAAGCTGGTCGAATACCTGTCGCGGCCGCAAGTGCAGGCGCGCTTCCACGCCATCATCGGTGACCTGCCGCCGCGGCGCAGCACCTGGCGCTTTCCCTCGCTGGCCAACGATCCGTTGGCCAAGGCCTTCGGCGAGCAGTTGGAGCGGGTGCGGCCCACGCCCAAGGTGCTGGAGTGGGAGCGCATCGTGCAGGAAATGCGGCTGGTGACCGAGCGCGTGGTCCGCGGTGGCGAGAGCCAGGAGGCGGCCGTGCAGGAACTGGACAAGCGGGTGGACCAGATCCTGGCCAAGCGCCGCTGGATCTGGCAACAGAACCATGCCGAGCAGGCTGCGCCCGCCAAGGACAAGCCGTGAGGCGGCCCTCGCTTGCCGGCTGGGTTTTCACCGCGCCCGCCTTGCTGGTGCTGGGCCTGTTCTTCGGCGTGCCGGTGCTGGCGGCGCTGGTGCTCAGCGTCACCGACTTCGACCTGTACGCGCTGGCCGACAGCAGCCACCTGCGCTTCGTCGGCCTGGGCAACTACTGGGACCTGATGCGCACGCCGCTGTTCTGGAAGTCGCTGTGGAACACGACTTACTTCGTGCTGCTTGGCGTGCCGACGTCGATCGCCGTGTCGCTGGGCGCGGCGATGCTGCTGCACGCGCGCGCCGCCCGCTTCATCGCATTCTTCCGCACCGCGCTGTTCGCGCCGGTGGTCACCACGCTGGTCGCGGTGGCGGTGATCTGGCGCTACCTGTTCCACGTCAAGTACGGCCTGGTCAACTGGGGCCTGGGGCACCTGGGCATCTCGCCGGTCGACTTCCTCGGCGACCCGCGCTGGGCGATGCCGACCATCATGCTGTTCGCGGTGTGGAAGAACTTCGGCTACAACATGGTGATCTTCCTCGCCGGCCTGCAAGGCATTCCGCAGGATCTGTACGAGGCCGCGCGCATCGACGGCGCCTCCCGGTGGCAGCAGTTCCTGCACATCACCTTGCCGATGCTCGGCCCGGTACTGATGGTGGTCGGGGTGATCACCGTCTCGGGCTACTTCCAGCTGTTCGCCGAACCCTATGTGATGACCCGCGGCGACCCGCTGCAGAGCACGGTCAGCGTGCTGTACTTCATGTTCGAGGAAGGCTTCAAATGGTGGAACCTCGGCCGCGCCTCGGCCGTGGCCTTCCTGCTGTTCCTCATCATCCTCGGCGTGACCACCGTGATGCTGCGCTTTGGCCGCAGGAAGGACCTGGTATGAGCCGCGAGATCGGGCAAACGCGCTGGAATGCCTGGTGGGTGAACGGCGGCCTGGTGCTGCTGGCGCTGGTCAGCCTGGGGCCGCTGCTATGGATGGCCTCGGTGTCGTTCATGCCCACCGGCGAGGCCAGCCAGTTCCCGCCGCCGCTGTTGCCCTCGGCGTGGACGACGGCCAACTACAGCGAGCTGTTCGCCCGCACCGGCATGGCCAGCCACTTTGCCAACTCGCTGGGGGTATCGCTGGCGATCACCCTGGGCTCGCTGCTGGTGAACACCCTGGCCGGCTATGCCTTCGCCAAGCTGCGCTTCGCCGGCCGCGAACGCATCTTCCAGATGCTGCTGGCGGCGCTGGTGATCCCGGCGCAGGTGGCGATGCTGCCGCTGTTCCTGCTGATGAAGCAGCTGCACCTGGTCAACAGCTTCGGCGGGGTGATCCTGCCGGCGCTGGCCTCGGTGTTCGGCATCTTCCTGGTGCGCCAGTACGCCCGCAGCATTCCCGACGAACTGCTCGAAGCGGCACGCATCGACGGTGCCGGCGAGATGCGGATCTTCTTCCAGATCGTGCTGCCGATGCTCAAGCCGGTGCTGGTGACGTTGACCATCTTCACCTTCATGGGCGCCTGGAACGACTTCATGTGGCCGCTGATCGTGCTGACCGACCAGGAGCACTACACCTTGCCGGTGGCGCTGGCCTCGTTGTCGCGCGAACACATCCAGGACGTGGAATTGATGATGGCTGGCGCCGTGGTGACGGTGATCCCGGTGCTGCTGCTGTTCCTGGCGCTGCAGCGTTATTACATCCAGGGGTTGCTGTTGGGCAGCGTTAAAGGCTGAGCAACACCGATCCAACGAAACAAGGTCACGATGCCCCCGATGAAGCCCACGTTCGCCATTCGCGCCCTGCTGGCGCTCTGCGCCGGCCTGTCTCCGCATGCGATGGCACAGGACGCCAAGGTGCTCGACGATTTCGACGACATCGGCCCGTGGAAACTGGTGGTCTCCAACCAGGTCAGCGGTTCGCTGCGGCCGGTGGCCGCGCCTGGCGGTGGCAAGGCGTTGTGCCTGGACTACAACTTCAACGGCGTCTCCGGCTACGTCGGCATCCGCCGCGACCTGCCGATCCAGTACCCGGACAATTACCAGCTCAGCTTCAACCTGCGCGGCGACTCGCCAAGCAACGACCTGCAGTTCAAGTTGATCGACGCCAGCGGCGACAACGTGTGGTGGGTCAACCGCCCGGGCTTCGCGTTCCCGAAGAACTGGACCGCGCAGAACTTCCGCAAGCGCCACATCAGCAAGGCCTGGGGGCCGGGCGAAGACACGGTGCTGCGCAACAGCGCCAGCGTGGAGTTCACTATCTACAACAAGGTGGGCGGCAAGGGCACGGTGTGTTTCGACCGCCTGGCGCTCACCGCGCTGCCGCCCCCGGACAACTCGCCGCTGCAGGCCACGGCCATCGCCGACACCGCGCCGGCATTGCAGCAGCGGATCGCCGATGGCAAGACCGACACGTTCTGGCTCAGCAGCGGCGTCAAGACGCAAACGGTGACGCTGGACCTGGGCAAGGTGCGCGAGTTCGGCGGCGCGATCGTCGATTGGATTCCCGGCCTGGAAGCAGCGCAATACGACGTGCGCGGCTCGGTCGATGGGCGCAGTTGGCGCAGCTTGCGCAGCGTGGTCGCCGGCGCCGGCGGCACCGACTTCCTGGCGCTGCCCGACACCGAGGCGCGCTACCTGCGCTTCGATCTCAAAGGCGGCCCGAACTGGCGCTACGGCCTGCGCGAAATCACCTTGAAGCCGCTGCAATGGGCGGCGACTCCCAATGACTTCATCGCCTCGGTGGCCGCGCTCTCGCCGCGCGGCGCGTTCCCGCGCGGTTTCACCGGAGAACAGCCTTACTGGACGTTGATCGGCCTGGATGGCGGCACCGAGCAGGGCCTGGTCGGCGAGGATGGCGCGGTCGAAGTGGGCAAGGGGGGCTTCAGCATCGAGCCGTTCGTGCGCAGCGACGGCAAGTGGGTGAGCTGGGCCGATGTGAGCAGTGAGCAGAGCCTGCAGGACGACTACCTGCCGATTCCCAGCGTGCAATGGCACCACGACCAGCTCGACCTGCGCGTGACCGCCTTCGTCCAGGGCACGCCCGACCAGGCCCAATTGGTGGCGCGCTACCAGCTGCGCAACACCGGCAAGCAGGCGCGCGACTTCAGCCTGGCGCTGGCGGTGCGGCCGTTCCAGGTCAATCCGCCTTCGCAGTTCCTCAACACCGTCGGCGGGATCAGCCGCATCGAGCAGATGGCCGTGGCCGGCGCGCAGGTCAGCGTCAACGGCAAGCCGCGCGTATTTGCCGCGCAGGCGCCGGATGCCGCCTTCGTCACCGCCTTCGACAGTGGCATGGCGGTCAAGCAATTGTCGGCGGCCAAGCTGCCGCAGACTGCGCAGGTCAAGGACGACACCGGCCTGGCCTCGGGCGCGCTGGTCTACCACTGGCACCTGGCGCCGGGCGAAACCCGCGAAGTCGCCCTGGTGGTGCCGCAGACGGGCGCACCGGCCTTGCCGGCCGGCTTCGATGCCGAACGCGCGCAGCAGCAGGTGGCGCAGCAATGGCGCGAGCGCCTCGACCGCGTGCGCTTCCAGGTGCCGGCCGAAGGCCAGCCGGTGATCGACACGCTGCGCACCGCCCTGGCGCACATGCTGATCTCGCGCGATGGGCCCAGCCTGCGGCCGGGGACGCGTTCCTATGCGCGCAGCTGGATCCGCGACGGCGCGATGATTTCCGAAGGCCTGCTGCGGCTCGGCCGCGAGGATGTCGTGCGCGAGTACGTGCAATGGTTCGCGCCGTTCCAGTTCGACAACGGCATGGTGCCGTGCTGCGTGGACGGGCGCGGCAGCGACCCGGTGCCGGAGAACGACAGCCATGGCGAGCTGATCTTCAACATCGCCGAGTACTACCGTTTCACCGGCGACCGCGCCTTCCTGGAGGCGATGTGGCCGCACGTGCTGGGCGCGTTCAACTACATGGAGCAGCTGCGCGCCAGCGAGCGCACCGAAGAGAACTTCATGCGCAACGCGGCCTTCTACGGGATGATGCCGGCGTCGATCAGCCACGAAGGCTATTCGGCCAAGCCCATGCATTCCTATTGGGACAACTTCTGGGCATTGCGCGGCTACAAGGATGCGGTCGATATCGCCAGCGTGCTCGGCAAGACCGACGAACTGGCGGTGATGACCGGCGCGCGCGACGAGTTCCGTGCCGACCTGTCCGCCTCGCTGCAGGCCGCGGTGCGCGAGCGTGGCATCGACTTCCTGCCGGGCTCGGCCGAACTGGGCGACTTCGACCCCACCTCGACCACCATCGCCCTGGCGCCGGGCGGCGAGCAGGGCCGGCTGCCGGCCGACCTGCTCGACAACACCTTCCAGCGCTACTGGGACGAGTTCGTGCAGCGCCGCGACGGTTCGCGGCCCTGGAAGGACTACACGCCCTACGAATGGCGCAACGTCGCCGCCTTCGTCCGCCTGGGCTGGCGCGACCGCGCCTGGGACGCGCTGTCGTTCTTCTTCAAGGACCGCACGCCGCAGGCCTGGAACCAGTGGGCCGAGGTCGTCTCGCACACCCCGCGCAAGCCCTTCTTCGTCGGCGACCTGCCGCATGCCTGGGTGGCCTCGGACTTCGTGCGCTCGGTGCTGGACATGTTCGCCTACGGCCGCGAAGTCGACGACAGCATCGTGCTGGCGGCCGGGCTGCCGCCGCGCTGGTTCGACGGGCAGGGCGTGTCGATCGCCGACCTGCGCACGCCGCAGGGGCGCCTGGGCTACAGCCTGCGCCGCAGCGAGCGCCAGCTGGTGCTGGACGTGCAACCGGGACTGACGCCGCCGGCGGGTGGATTGGTGCTGCCATGGCCGTACGCCGGCAAGCCGGGCGATGCGAAGGTCAACGGCGAGACCGTGCCGTGGGAGAACGGCGAGCTGCGCATCCACGCGCTGCCGGCACATGTGGAGATCGACGTGCCGTCATCGGTGCGGCGGGCGGAGCGCAAAGGCACGAACTGACGCCGCGCCGAAGAAGAAGCACCGCTGTGGCGCGGACTTGGAATGCGAAAAATCATATTCTTTTGCGGTATGGCGCGAAGGTAGGTTCGGATCGGTGCTGCGTAAAGCATCGAAACCGAGGATATCTCCATGAAAACCGCCGTCGTGCTTCTTTGTGTCCTGGCCCTTGCAATCCCGGGCCCTGTGGGCGCCCATCCGCATACGCATTCGTCCGATGACGACGACGATGACGTGGTCATGGTGGCCGATGACGATGATGTGGTCCTGGTCGAAGACGACGATGTAGTGATCGTCGAGGACGACTATGACGTAGGTGAAGTCATCCCGGTGCGCTACCTGGATGAGCGCTACTACATCGACGACTACCAGGCCTACCACGTCCATGCGCCGCCGCGCGGGCACCGCTGGGTTCGCTCATCGGCCAGCGAGCTGTTGCTGGTGGCGCTGGCGACGGGCCTGGTGGTGAAGGCCTTGAATACGCGTTGAGCGAAGGGCGGGAGCTTTTGCTGGCCTGCGTGCAGGAGTCAAGGGCGCCCTCACCCCAACCCCTCTCCGGCGAAGCGGGAGAGGGGACTTCGATCATTTCGAAGTACCGCGGTAAGGCCTTCTCTTAACCACCCCGCGCCGATGCAACGATCTTCGCCGCCGCCGCGGCGCTGTCCCGCACCTTGTGCCACTCGCCCTTGGCCAGCCAGTCCTTCGGCACCATCCACGAGCCGCCGATGCACAGCACATTCGGCTGCGACAGGAACTGCCCGGCCGTCTCCTCGCTGATGCCGCCCGTGGGGCACAGCTTGAGCTCGGCCAGCGGACCGGCCAGACCCTTGATCATCTGCAACCCGCCGACCGCCGAAGCCGGGAACAGCTTGCACACCCGGAAACCGCGCCCCATCAGCGACAGGAATTCGGTCGGCGTCGCCGCGCCCGGCACCGCCGGAATCGGCGCGGCGGCCAGCAGATCGGCCAGTGCCGGCGGCGTGCCCGGCGTGACCAGGAAATCGGCGCCCGCATCGATCGACTGCAGCATCTGCAGCTCGCTCAATACCGTGCCGGCGCCCACCACCAGCTCCGGGCGCTCGCGCTTGAGCGTGGCCAGCGCTTCCATCGCCACCGGCGTGCGCAGCGTCAGTTCGATCGCGGGCAGGCCGCCTTCGAGCAGCGCGTCGGTCACCGCGCGCGCCTGGTCGAGCGTATCGACCGTGATGACCGGGAGGATGCCGGCCTGCAGCAGCAGGGCTTCGGCGCGGTTCTGGAGATCGGCAATGGTCATGGTGTTTCAATCCTTGCAGTGGAGGTGGCCAGGCGCGCTCAGGCGTCCTTGGCTTCATGCGGCGCGGCGGCCGCGGCCAGGTCGCCGCCCAGCTCGTATTCGGCGTCGTATTCCCACAGGCTGCCGTCGGCCGTCATCGGGCCGCAGCCGATCGAGATGGCGCCCTGGTCGGCCGGGCCCACGACCTGGCGGTTGATCGCGAACAGGTTGCGGCCGATGTCCTGGCCGGCCGGCGCGGTGTTCGGCGCCAGTTCGCGCGCGGCCCATTCGGCCGGCGAGACTTTCACTTCCAGGATGCCGGCCTCGCCATCGAGGACGATGATGTCGCCCTCGCGCACGCGCCCGATCGGCCCGCCGCGCGAGGCTTCCGGGGTGACGTGGATGGCCGCGGGGAACTTGCCCGACGCGCCGGACAGGCGGCCGTCGGTCACCAGCGCCACGCGCCGGCCCTGGTTCTGCAACAGGCCGAGCAACGGCGCCAGCGAATGCAGTTCCGGCATGCCGTTGGCGCGCGGTCCCTGGTAGCGCACGACGGCGACGAAATCCCGCGGCAGTGCGCCGGCGGCGTGCAGCTTGTTGAGTACCTGCGGTGCATCGACGACGACGGCCGGCGCTTCGATGCGGCGGTACTGCGGCTTGACCGCCGACAGCTTGATCAGCGAGCGGCCGATGTTGCCGCGCAGCAGGCGCAGCCCGCCCTGCGATTCGAATGCGTTGGCGACCGGGCGCACGACTTCCTCGTCGGCACTGTCCGGCGTGCCCGGCACGAAGCTGACGCGGCCGTCGTGCAGGCGCGGCTCCTGGGCGTAGGCGCGCATGCCGCCTTCGACCACGGTCGGCAGGTCGTCATGCATCAGCCCGGCGTCCATCAGCTCGCGGAACACGAAGGCGGTGCCGCCGGCGGCGTGGAAGCGGTTCACGTCGGCCTCGCCGTTGGGGTACACGCGCGCCAGCAGCGGCACGGTCTGCGAGATCAGGTCCATGTCGTCCCAGGTCAGGACGATGCCGGCCGCGCGCGCGACGGCGATCCAGTGGATGGTGTGGTTGGTCGAACCGCCGGTGGCCATCAGCGCGACCACCGCGTTGACGATGGCGCGCTCGTCGATCAACCGGCCGAAGGGGCGGAAGTCATCGCCCAAGGCGCTGATCGCCAGCGCGCGCTCGGCCGCGCTGCGGGTCAGCGCGTCGCGCAGCGGCGTGCCCGGGTTGACGAAGGAGGCCCCCGGCAGCTGCACGCCCATCGCTTCGAGCAGCACCTGGTTGGAGTTGGCGGTGCCGTAGAAGGTGCAGGTGCCCGGTGCGTGGTAGGACGCCGCTTCGGCTTCCAGCAGTTCGGCGCGCGTCGCTTCGCCGGCGGCGTAGCGCTCGCGGACCTCGGCCTTTTGCTTGTTCGGGATGCCCGGGGTCATCGGGCCGGCCGGCAGGAACAGCGCCGGCAGGTGGCCGAAGGCGAGGGCGCCGATCAGCAGGCCGGGCACGATCTTGTCGCACACGCCCAGGTAGACGGTGGCGTCGAACATGTCGTGGCTCAGGCCAATGGCGGTCGACTGGGCAATGATGTCGCGCGAGAACAGCGACAACTCCATGCCGGCGCGGCCCTGGGTGACGCCGTCGCACATCGCCGGCACGCCGCCGGCCACCTGGGCGGTGGCGCCCAGCGCACGCGCGGTTTCGCGGATCAGTTCCGGATAGTGCTCGAACGGCTGGTGCGCCGAGAGCATGTCGTTGTAGGCGGTGACGATGCCCAGGTTCGGCGTGACGCTGCCGCGCAGGCGGTCCTTGTCGGTCGGCCCGCACGCGGCGAAGCCGTGGGCGAGGTTGCCGCAGCTCAGGCGCGAGCGGAACGGGCCCTCGCGCAGGGCGGCGTCAATGCCGGCGAGGTAGGCCGCGCGCGAAGCGGCGCTGCGCAGGCGGATGCGTTCGGTGACAGCTTGGATATTCGGATGCAGGCTCATTGGCAGGTGGCTATGAGTGGGGGAAGCCAACAGGCGCCTTCAGGGCGCAGCGGGGCAGGAAGGACGGCGCGATGCGCCGTCCGCGCAGCGCGTCATGCGCACCAGTGGACCCGCAGGCGCGGACCCGGTTGCTGGATGGCGACGCGGATCGGATATTCGGAAAGGTCGCTGCCGGCCAGCGCCGCTTCCAGCACTTCCAGTTTCTGCTTGCCGCGCAGCAACAGCAGGCGGGTTTCGCAGCTGGCCAGGCCGGCCGGCGTCAGGGTGATGCGCAGCGGCCAGGCATTGGCACCCGGGCAGCCGGTGGCGTCCAGCGAGGCATAGGGATGGTGGCTGGCCAGCGCGCGCGGCAGGTCGATCGCGCCGGGGAACAGCGAGGCGGTGTGGCCGTCGCCGCCCATGCCCAGCACCGCCAGGCATGGCGGCGCGGCATGGGTGGCGTGCAGGTTGGCGTCGTGCACGCAGTCGCCGAGCGACTTGCCCTGGCGCACCAGCGGGGTGAACTGCGCGCCCTCGGCGCGGTCGAGCAGGCTGTGGCGGACCAGGTAGGCGTTGCTATCCGGATCCTGCGGCGACAGCCAGCGCTCGTCGACCAGGCCGACCTCGACCTTGTCCCATTCCAGCGGCTGCAGCGCCAATGCCTCGTACACCGGTGCCGGCGTGGTGCCGCCGGACAGCAGCATGCGCGCATGGCCGCGCTTGCCGATTTCGTGGCCGAGGATGCTGGCCATTTCTTCGGCGATGCCTTCGATCCAGGCATCGGCGTCGTCGTGGCGGATCAGCGAAACCTGTTCGTACGCCTGGCTCATGCGCGCACTCCCTGCTTGCGCTCGACGTCCACGGCGTAGGCCGCCGAGCCGAGCAGGCCGGCATGCGGATGCATCACCGCCAGCGACGGCACGCGCGACATGATGGCCGAAAAGCGGCCCTTGTTCTCGAAGCGCTGGCGGAAGCCCGAATGCTGTAGCGAATCGAGCATGCGCGGCACCAGGCCGCCGGTCAGGAACACGCCGTCCCAGGCGCCCTGCATCAGCACCAGGTCGCCGGCGATGGCGCCGAAGATGGCGCAGAACAGGTCGATGGTGCGGGCCGCGCGGGCATCGCCCTCGGCGGCGCGCGCGGTGATGTCGGCCGGCTTGAGCGGGCCCGGGTCGGCACCGGCGATCTCGCTCAGCGCGCGGTGGATATTGACCAGGCCCGGGCCGCAGATCAGGCGCTCGTTGGAGACGCGGCCGAACTGCTGGGACAGGATCTCCAGAATGCGGATCTCCTCCGGCGTGCCGGGCGGGAAGCTGACATGGCCGCCTTCGGTTTCCAGCGGATAGCAGCGGCCATCGCGAATGAGCAGGCCGCCCACGCCCAGGCCGGTACCGGGGCCGATCACGCCGTAGTTGCGCGGCTGCTCGATCGACGCCGGCGTCCAGGTGGCGCCGCCGACCTGCACCACGTCCTGCGGGCGCAGCAGGCTGATCGCCATGGCCTGGGCGGCGAAGTCGTTGATCAGGTGCAGCTGCGAGAAGCCGAGCATCGCGGCGGTACGCGAGCGCGAGATCACCCAGGGATGGTTGGTGATGCGGGCCTCGTCGCCATCGACGCGGCCGGCCACGGCGAACACACCGCGGTCGGCGGTCGCGCCGATCTGGTCGAGGTAGTGCTGCGCGGCTTCGCCGAGCGAGGCGAAGTCGACCACGGCGAATTCGCGCACGCTGTCTTCCAGCAGCGGCATCGACGCTTCGGTGTCGGCCAGGGCGAAGCGCGCGTTGGTGCCGCCGATGTCGGCCACCAGCGCCGGACGTGCGGCCACGGTCACCTCGGCGTTCATGCCTGCGGCTCCTGCGCGGCGCTGTCCGGCTGGTCGATGCCCGGCGGCAGGAAGGTGGTGGCCGCGGACGGGCCCCAGCTGCCGGCAGGGTAGGCCTGCAGCGGCAGGTCGGCGGCCTTCCAGGCCGCGCTGACGCTGTCGATCCACGCCCAGGCCGCGCGCACTTCATCGTCGCGCACGAACAGCGCGTGGTTGCCGTTGAACGCATCCAGGAACAGGCGCTCATAGGCGATGCGGCGGTGCAGGCCGGTCGGCACGGACAGTTCCAGCTCCAGCGGCTGCAGTTCCAGCGCGCCCCATTCCGGGCCGGCCAGCGAGCTCATCAGGCCGAGCTCGATGTTCTCCTGCGGCTGCAACTGGAAGGTCAGGCGGTTGGGCGTGGCGTGGACGCGGTCGGGGCGTTCGAACAGCCAATGGGTGACCGGCTTCAGCGTCACCACGATGCGCGTGGTGCGCTCGGCCAGGCGCTTGCCGGTGCACAAGTGGAACGGCACGCCTTCCCAGCGCCAGTTGTCGATATGCGCGGTGACGCCGACGAAGGTTTCCACGTCGCTGCCTTCCGGCGGCTGGTAGGCCTGAGCCGGCTGGCCATGGATGGTGCCGGCGGTGTAGCGGCCGCGCACGCTGTCGCGGGCGGCGTGCTCGGCCTTGAGCGGGCGCAGGGCGCGCAGCACCTTGACCTTCTCGTCGCGGATGCGGTCCGACTCCAGCGAGGCCGGCGGCTCCATCGCCACCAGGCACAGCAGCTGCAGGATGTGGCTCTGGACCATGTCGCGCAGTGCGCCGGAACGGGCGTAGTAGGCATCGCGCCCGTCCACGCCTTCGCTTTCGGAGACCAGGATCTGCACCGATTCGATGTAGTTGCGGTTCCACACCGCTTCCAGCAGCGTGTTGCCGAAGCGCAGGGCGATCAGGTTCTGCACCGCCGCCTTGCCCAGGTAGTGGTCCAGGCGGAACACGCGGTCTTCGTCGATCAGCGCGCCGATCGAGCGCAGGATCTCCTCGGCGCTGGCCGAATCGTGGCCGATCGGCTTTTCCAGCATCAGGCGGTTCGGCGCGGCCAGCGCGCCGCCCAGGGCCAGGCCCTGGCAGGTGCTGATGTACAGGCCCGGCGGGATGGCCAGGTAGCTGACACATTTGCGCCCGGCCAGGTCGCGCACCGCGGCGGCCACCGATTCGGTGTCGCGCAGGTCCACCGAGCGGTAGTCGATGCGTTGCAGCAGGTTCTCGATATCCGCCTCGCCGGCATGCGGCAGGGCCTGCTGCAGGCGCGGCCGCAGGATCTCGCGGAATTTCCCGGTGTCGTGCGGCGACAGCGCCAGGGCGCGGATGTGGAAATCCTCCGCCAATAGGCCGTCGATCGACAGGCGCAGCAGGGAGGGGAACAGATAGCGCTGCGCCAGGTCGCCGGTCGCACCGAACAGGAAGAGGGAGTTATGCATTGGCCGAGTTTCAGTTTCTGCTGACATCGTTGTCAATGGCGTGGATCCTGGGTTTCGAAGGGTGCGGCAGAGGCTGCTTGTCCAGTGTTTCCGCTGTTTCCGCGGCCTCGGCGCCGGTCGGCGGGCCGGCGGGAGGCTTTCGCCTCCCGCTTTGGCCCAGCCGGCCAAAGTCCGTGATTGTTGCAGCTAATGCCGGCGCACTGTTAGCCCTCCGGCGGCAGGGCGGAGGCGTGCGTTGCGCAGGTCTGGCGGCCGCGCGCTCCATACGCGCGCGAACGGTTTTGCGATGGCATTGCCTGTCTCCTCCCGTTGCCGATGTTGCCAGATGAAAACGCTTACATGTCAGAATAAAACCAATGCATTCGATTGCGAGCAGTTTCATCGGCGACTATTGCAGGTTGCCGTGACGTGCCCGCGTCGCGATGCACCCTAGATGCCCCCCAAGTGTCCGTGCAAACACCCGAGGCTAGCGAATGGCGAAAGTGCAGTTGGAGAACGTCCGCAAGGTTTACGACAACGGGCAGGTCGCCGTGCAGGGCGCCAGCTTCGAGGTTGCCGATGGCGAGCTGATGGTGCTGGTGGGGCCTTCGGGTTGCGGCAAGTCGACGTTGCTGCGGATGATCGCCGGCCTGGAAGACATCACCAGCGGCACGCTGCGTATCGGCGGGCGGGTGGTCAACGACGTGGCGCCGAAGGATCGCGACATCGCCATGGTCTTCCAGAGTTACGCGCTGTATCCGCACATGACGGTGCGCGAGAACCTGGCCTTCGGCCTGAAGCTGCGCGGGCATCCGGCGGCGGTCATCGAAGCGCGCGTGGGCAACGCGGCGCAGCTGCTGGGCCTGTCGGACATGCTCGACAAGCTGCCCAAGGCGATGTCCGGCGGCCAGCGCCAGCGCGTGGCGCTGGGCCGGGCGATGGTGCGCGAGTCGTCGGTCTTCCTGCTCGACGAGCCGCTGTCCAACCTCGATGCCAAGCTGCGCCACAGCGTGCGGACCGAGATCGCGCAGCTGCATCGCAAGCTCGGCACGACCATGGTCTACGTCACCCACGACCAGATCGAGGCGATGACGCTGGGCCAGCGCATCGTGGTGCTCAATGCCGGCGTGATCCAGCAGATCGATACGCCGATGGCGCTGTACGAGCGGCCGGCGAACCTGTTCGTGGCCGGTTTCCTCGGCAGTCCGGCGATGAACGTGCTGCGCGGGACACTGGTCGAGGAGGGCTTGCGCATGGCGGCGGGGCGCGTGGTGCCGTTGTCCGGCACGCCGGCGCCGGCGCAGTGGCAGGGCAGGGAGGTGCTGGTCGGCATCCGGCCCGAACACCTGCGGCCGGCGGGCGAGGGCGATACGGTTGCCTTCGAGGCGCGCGTGGAAGGCCTGGAGCCGGTGGGCAACGAAATCTTCGTCAACCTCGCGCTGGACGAGCAGATGTTGGTGATGCGGGTGCCGCCGCAGGCGCTGCCGCCGGTGGGCGGGACCTTGAAGGTCGCGCTGCATGAGGCGCACCTGCACTTCTTCGATCCGCAGAGCGAATTGCGGTTGTAGGGCGCCCTCAGCGCGCCAGCCCTTCGACCAGCGGCTGCAACGGCACCTCGGTCTCGCCCAGGCGCAGGGCCAGGCCCGCGCTGTCGATCGGCAACACCGCCAGCGCCAGCGCGCCGCCGACGCTGGCAATGCTGCCGGCGGCCTGCTCGCCGTGGTGTAGTTCGGCGCCGGCCCGGGTGCCCGCGGGCACGGCGACCAGTTGCGCGACCCGCTTCGCTTTGCCCAGGAAATGCGTGCGCGCGACGATTTCCTGGCCGGGATAGCAGCCCTTCTTGACGCTGTAGGCGGCCAGCCGGTCCAGGCCGATCTGCTGCGGTGTCCATTGTTCGACGGCGCTGTCATCCAGGCGCGGCAGTCCCAGGCGCAGGTCGGCCTGGCGCCATTGCGACTCGAAGCCCGCCTGGACGGTGCAAGCCTGTGGCGAGATCTTCAGTGTGCGCGGCAGGGCGGGCGCGCCCAGGTCGAATTCGACCTCATTCTCGACTGCCACCAGCGCATTGCCTTGCGCCGAGGCCGGCGCGCCGAAGCGCCCGCCGGCATGCAGGTCCTCGCGCACCACGATGCGCAGCTTGCGCCGGAACACGAAGCGCTGCAGCTGCGCGGCCAGGTCGGCGGCACGGCCGTCGGCCAGCACCAGCCACCAGTCGTCCGGCCCGATTCGGCACAGCATGAAGATCGCGATCACCCGGCCCTTGGCGGTCAGCCAGGCGTTCCACTGCCATTGGCCGGCCTGCAATGCGGCCACGTCGTTGGCGAACTGGGCCTGCGCGAAAGCCTGTGCGTCCGGGCCTTGCAGGGCGATGACGGCATGGCCGGGAAGCGCCGAAAAGTCCGCTTCGGGAATGTGAAGGTTGTCAGGCACGGGGGCGAGGCATAAAATTTGTGCGTTGCGAGAACACAATGATAAGCCAACCCCCCCCTCATCCCGAGTCCGAACCTGAAGGCAAGGCGCTTCCGGCAGAGCCTTCTGCGCCGGAAACCGAGCCCAAGGAGATCGGCGGCCGCGGCGGACTGGATCCGGTGCGCTACGGGGATTGGGAAAAAAACGGTCGCTGCATCGATTTTTGAGCAGCGTCAGCCAACGCGGCCAGTCCGCCGCCCAGCCGAGATTAGAGTCTGCCAATGGCGAGCCCAGAACGTCCCCTGTCACCGCACCTGGATGTGTACAAGTGGCAGATCCAGATGGTCACTTCGATTCTGCATCGCGCCACCGGCATCGTCCTGTCCGTCGGCGCCCTGGTCATCGCCGCCGGCCTGTTGACGCTGATGATGGGGCAGGAACACTGGACCTGCTTCACCCAGCTCACCGGCGCCTGGTACGGCCAGCTGTTCCTGTTCGCCTGGTCGTGGTGCTTCGCCTACCACCTGTGCAACGGCATCCGCCACATCGTGCAGGACTTCGGCCACGGCTTCAGCATTCCGGCCTTCGTCCGCAATAGCTGGCTGTCGGTGATCGCCAGCCTGGTCATCACCGCGCTGATCTGGGCCTACGTGCTGAGCACCGGAGGTGCCGCGTGAGCCGTTACCGCACCCCGCTCAAGAACGTGCGCGGCCTGGGCACCGCCAAGACCGGCACCGAGCATTTCGTCAACCAGCGCCTGACCGCCACCGCCCTGGTGCTGCTCGGCATCTGGTTCGTGGTCTTCGTGCTGAGCCTGCTCGGCGCCGACTACGCCGCGGCCACCGCCGCCGTGGCCAAGCCGTGGAATGCGGTGCTGCTGGTGGGTTTCCTGATCGCCGCGTTCTGGCATGCCCAGATCGGCCTGCAGGTCATCCTCGAGGACTACGTCCACAACAACCTTCTGGCCGTGGCGCTGCAGGTGTCGGTGAAGTTCATCGCCGCCCTGGGTGCGATCGTCAGTGTCATCGCGGTCGCGCGCATCGCGCTGGGGAACTGATCAAAGATGTCCGCCTACAAGATCACCGAACACAAGTACGACATGGTCGTCATCGGCGCCGGTGGCGCCGGGCTGCGCGCGACCTTCGGCCTGGCCCAGAAGGGCCTGCAGACCGTGTGCCTGACCAAGGTCTTCCCGACCCGCTCGCACACCGTCGCCGCGCAGGGCGGCATTTCCGCCGCGCTCGGCAACATGGGCGAGGACGACTGGCGCTACCACTTCTACGACACGATCAAGGGCTCGGACTGGCTGGGCGACCAGGACGCCATCGAGTACATGTGCCGGGAAGCGATCCCGGCTATCATCGAGCTGGAGCACTACGGCGTGCCGTTCTCGCGCACCGAGGAAGGCAAGATCTACCAGCGCCCGTTCGGCGGCATGACCACCAAGTTCGGCGAAGGCCCGCCGGCCCAGCGCACCTGCGCGGCCGCCGACCGCACCGGCCACGCCATGCTGCACACGCTGTACCAGCAGTCGCTGGCGCACAACGCGCGCTTCATGATCGAGTACTTCGCGCTCGACCTGATCTTCGACGAGGAAGGCGTGTGCCGCGGCGTACTCGCCCTGGATATGGCCGAAGGCTCGCTGCACCTGTTCCGCGCCCATGGCGTGGTGCTGGCCACCGGCGGCTATGGCCGCGCCTACTTCAGCGCCACCTCCGCCCACACCTGCACCGGTGACGGCGGCGGCCTGGTGATGCGCGCTGGCCTGCCGATGCAGGACATGGAGTTCGTGCAGTTCCATCCGACCGGCATCTACGGCGCCGGCTGCCTGATCACCGAAGGCGTGCGCGGCGAAGGCGGCATCCTGCGCAACAGCAACGGCGAGCGCTTCATGGAGCGCTACGCGCCGCACTACAAGGACCTGGCCTCGCGCGACGTGGTCAGCCGTTCGATGACCATCGAGATCCGCGAAGGCCGTGGCGTTGGCGAGCACAAGGACCACATCCTGCTCGACCTGACCCACCTCGGCCCGGAAGTGATCAACGAGAAGCTGCCGGGTATCGCCGAGAGCGCGCACATCTTCGCCGGCGTGGACGTGACCAAGGAGCCGATCCCGGTCATCCCGACGGTGCACTACAACATGGGCGGCATCCCGACCAACTACCACGGCGAAGTGGTGCGCAAGGTCGGCGATAACCCCGACGCGGTGGTGCCGGGCCTGTACGCCATCGGCGAGGCGGCCTGCGTGTCGGTGCACGGCGCCAACCGCCTGGGTTCGAACTCGCTGCTCGACCTGGTGGTGTTCGGCCGCGCGGTGGCCAACCGCTGCGCCGAGACCATCAAGACCAACCAGCCGCACAAGCCGCTGCCTGCCGATGCCTGCGACAAGGCGCTGGGCCTGCTGGACAAGCTGCGCAACGCCAATGGCTCGACCCCGACCTCGGTCATCCGCGACAAGATGCAGCGCACGATGCAGTCCGACGCGGCGGTGTTCCGCACCAGCAAGACGCTGGAAGAGGGCTGCCAGAAGATGGATGAGATCTTCGCCCTGTTCGACGACGTGAAGGTGTCGGACCGTTCGCTGGTCTGGAACTCGGACCTGATCGAGACCTACGAGTTGTACAACCTGCTGCTCAACGCGGTGGCGACGATCAATTCGGCCGAGCAGCGCAAGGAAAGCCGTGGCGCGCACGCGCACGAGGACTATCCGGACCGCGACGACGTCAATTGGCAGAAGCACACGCTGGTCTCGGTCGACGAGAAGGGCAAGTGCAGCTTCGACTTCCGCCCGGTGCACATGTACACGCTCTCCAAGGACGTGGACGTGGTGCCGCCGAAGCCGCGCGTCTACTGACCTAGCCGGGAGGGGGCCCGCCACGGCCGCCGCGCATGCGCGGTGGCCGGGGTGCCAGCCGAATCCCCAATCCCACTACCGGATTCAAAGCCATGGCAGAGTTCACCCTCCCCAAGAATTCCAAGGTCGGCAAGGGCAAGCATTACCCTGCGCCGGGCGCCAAGAACGTGCGCACCTTCAAGGTGTACCGCTGGAACCCCGACGACAACGCCAACCCGCGCACCGATACCTACGAGATCGACCTCGACAAGTGCGGCCCGATGGTCCTGGACGCGCTGATCAAGATCAAGAACGAGATCGATCCGACGCTGACCTTCCGCCGCTCCTGCCGCGAGGGCATCTGCGGTTCGTGCGCGATGAACATCGACGGCACCAACACGCTGGCCTGCACCAAGGCGATCAGCGCCTGCGGCAAGGCCGAAGTGCCGATCTACCCGCTGCCGCACATGAGCGTGGTCAAGGACCTGGTGCCGGACCTGACCCACTTCTACGCGCAGTACGCCTCGATCAAGCCGTGGATCCGCACCCAGACCCCGCCGCCGCCGGATCGCGAGCGGCTGCAGTCGCCGGAAGACCGCAAGAAGCTCGACGGCCTGTACGAGTGCATCCTGTGCGCCTGTTGCTCGACCAGCTGCCCGAGCTACTGGTGGAACGGCGAGCGTTACCTCGGCCCGGCGATCCTGCTGCAGGCCTACCGCTGGATCATCGACTCGCGCGACGAGGACACCGGTGCGCGCCTGGACGACCTGGAAGATCCGTTCAAGCTGTACCGCTGCCACACCATCATGAACTGCGCGCGGACCTGCCCGAAGGGCTTGAACCCGGCCCTGGCCATTGCCGAGATCAAGAAGCTGATGATGGCCCGCCGCGCCTGACCGGCGCTGCGGACCTGCACCCTGCAATGGATCAAGCCACCGAACTGAAGAAGCTGCGCTGGCGCTGCCGTCGCGGCATGCGCGAGCTGGACCAGCTGTTCGGCCGCTACCTCGATCGCTGCTGGGCGCAGGCCCCGGCCGAAGAACGCGCGCTATTCGAGCTGCTGCTGGCGCGCGAAGACGATAAGTTGTGGCGCTGGTTCATGGGCTACGAGGCCTGTCCCGATGCGCCGCAGGCCGCCCTCATCGAACGTATCCGCGCCTTGCCGGCTTGAGTGGCGGCCCTCGCGCTGGGCGCGAGGGCTGACGCTGGCCGGCGTGTTGCTGGGCCTGTACTCGCTCCACCTGTCCGCGTTGCCGCCCGGGCCAACGGCTGCCGCGGCCGCCACGCTGTGCCTGGCCGGGCTGATCGGGCTCCGGCGCCTGGCCCGGCAGCGCCCGCGCAGCTTGGTAGTGCCGTGGAACAGCGCGCCAGCCCGCGTGGACGGCCGGCCGGTCGCCGGGCTGCGGGTGGAATGGCGCGGTCCGCTGGCCTGGGTGTCCTGGCGGCGCGGCCCGCGCCGCCGCGAACACCTGATGTTCTGGCCCGACACCCTGCCGCTCTCCCAACGACGTGAACTGCGTCTGGCCGCCCGCCATCGCGCAGTTACGCCGATACGCCGTCAATGGCACCATAGCCTCCCCTGAACGGTGGCAGCGCATGTTCAAACCCTTACCGGTCGCCATCGGCCTGCGTTACCTGCGCGCCAAGCGGCGCAATGGCTTCATCTCCTTCATCTCGATGGCGTCCATCCTGGGCATCGCGCTCGGGGTGACGGTGCTGATCACCACGCTGGCGGTCATGAGCGGTTTCCAGAAGGAAATCCGCGACCGCCTGCTGCAGATGGCCGCCCATGCCACGGTCAGCGCCGACGGTGCGCCGCTGCGCGATTGGCAGACCGCCTTGCGCGTGGCCAGCGCCGATCCGCGCGTGGCCGGTGCCGCGCCCTATATCGAAAGCCAGGCCCTGGTGACCGGCGTGCGCAACCAGCCGGCGATCGTGCGCGGCGTGCTGCCGGCGCAGGAGAACAAGGTCTCGGTACTGGCGCAGAAAATGAAGCAGGGCTCGGCCGACAGCCTGGTGCCGGGCTCGTACAACATCCTGCTCGGCCAGGAACTGGCGCTGTGGCTGGGCGTCAACGTCGGCGACAAGGTCGTGGTGATGCTGGCCGAGCCGCAGGCCACGCCGTTCGGCGCCGCGCCGCGCTACAAGCGCTTCACCGTCAGCGGCATCTTCGAGGCCGGCTACAACGAGATCGACCGTGGCCTGGCCGTGGTCAACATGGAAGACATGGCGCGCATCCTGCGGATGGACGGCGTCACCGGCGTGCGCCTGAAGCTCTACGACATGGATCGCGCCTGGGAAGTGGCCAGCGACCTGGCACTGAAGCTGCCCGGCGACCACCGGGTGAGCGACTGGACCCAGGAGAACGCCAATCTCTACCACTCGCTGCGGATGGAAAAGACCGTGATGGGCATCCTGCTGTCGCTGATCATCGCGATGGGTGCCTTCAACCTGGTGTCCTCGCAGGTGATGCTGGTGACCGACAAGCAGGCCGATATCGCCATCCTGCGCACCCTGGGCCTGACCCCGGGCGGGGTGATGAAGGTCTTCATGGTGCAGGGCTCGCTGATCGGCATCATCGGCACCGTGCTGGGCGTGGTCGGCGGCATCACCTTGACGCTCAACCTCGAGCGCATCCTCGGCGCCATCGAATCCCTGTTCCATATCAAGCTGCTGCCGGAAGACGTGTACTACATCACCGGCCTGCCCACCGACATGCAGCCCCGCGACGTGGTGGTGATCACCCTGGTCGCCCTGCTGATGAGTTTCCTGGCGACCCTGTATCCGGCGTGGCGCGCGGCGCGCACCCAGCCGGCGGAGGCGCTGCGCTATGAGTGAGGACACGATGGCAACGACCGCGGTGATCCGCGCCGCCGGACTGGGCAAGACCTACGCCGAAGGCCGCCTGCGCACGCCGGTGTTCGACGGGCTGGACCTGTCGGTGGCGCCGGGCGAGACCGTGGCGATCGTCGGCGCGTCCGGCGCCGGCAAGAGCACCTTGCTGCACCTGCTGGGCGGGTTGGACGTGCCCAGCGCCGGCGAGGTGTACGTGGCCGGCCAGTCGATGTCGCAGCTGTCCGATGCCGAACGCGGGCGCCTGCGCAACAGCGCGCTGGGCTTCGTCTACCAGTTCCACCACCTGCTGCCGGAGTTCACCGCGCTGGAGAACGTGATGATGCCGGTGCTGTTGTCCGGCGAAGACGTGGCGCCGGCGCGCGCGCGCGCGGCCGCGCTGCTGGAGGCGGTGGGCCTGGGCCATCGCCTGGAGCACAAGCCTGGCGAATTGTCCGGCGGCGAGCGCCAGCGCGCCGCCGTGGCGCGCGCCCTGGTCAACCGCCCGGCCTGCGTCCTGGGCGACGAACCGACCGGCAATCTCGACGACCGCACCGCGGCCACCGTGTTCGAGCTGATGCTCGACCTCAACCGCCAACACCACACCAGCCTGGTGCTGGTGACGCATGACCGCAGCCTGGCGTTCAAGCTGGACCGGGTGCTGGAACTGCACGAAGGGCGGCTGCGCGAGCTGACCGCGCCGACGGCCGCCTGAGCCGCGCGCGATCGATTCGGCCGCTCGACGCGGCCGTAGCGCTCCTGAGATTTCATCGCGCCAGTCGCCGATGCGCTGGCGCGGGGTTTCCCTCTGCCGGCCCCCGTGCGCCGCTCCTAACCTGATGGGGTGACGTGCCGGCGCCGTTCGACGGGATGGCAGACCCGCCTCGTCCAGCCCCCCTGAAACGGGGCGGCCCCGAGCCTGTCGGCGGCGCCAGGCACGTCACACCTTCGATCGCGCATGAGGCGCGGCGGCCAGTGGGCAAGGGAGCGTGATGGCGAAGGGGCCGGCCCATGCGGGGTACCTGCGATCCGGATACATCATCGCCTTGCTCGTGGGCGTGCTCGCAGCGGCATGGTCGCCGTGGCCGTGGACGGGCAGGACCATAGGCCTCTGCGTGGTTGGCTGCGGGTTGGCGGTGGGGGCGGCTTGCCTGCGACGGGCAATGGCCGATGCGCGGGCAGAGAACACGGCGCGGGGGATTGTCCTTGCCCTGGGCTGCGCGCTCGGCGGCGCCGCGTGGACCGGCGCGGTGTCGTTGCATGCCTTGCGCACGCAGTTGCCAGTGGCCTGGGAAGGCCGCGAATTCGCAGTGCGAGGGCAGGTGATCAGCCTGCCGAGCGTGGAAAAGCGGCGCAGCCGATTCCTGCTGCGGGTGGACGACGGCGAGGACCAACCCGGTCCCCTGCGCGGCCGCACGCTGCAGTTGGCCTGGTACGACGACTTCGATGCGACCGCGCCCGGCCCGCGCCTGGCGCTGCGAGCGGGCGCGCACTGGCAGCTGCAGGTTCGGCTGCGGGCACCGCGGGGATTGCGCAATCCAGGCGGTTTCGACGCCGAACGCAATGCCGTGGCGCAACGTTGGACCGCGGTTGGACAGGTGCGCCGGCCGCAAGAAGCACGGCCCGTGCGCGCACCGCACGGCTGGGTCGCGTGGCGAGCGCGCATGTCGCGGCGCATCGGCAGCGCCATCGGCGGCCCTGGCGCGCGCTTCATCCAGGCCCTGGCACTGGGCGACACGCGAGGCCTCGGCGAGCAGGATTGGCGTTCGCTGCGCGCCTCGGGACTGACGCACTTGATCGCCATTTCCGGCTTTCATGTCGGCCTGGTCGCGCTGGCTGCCGCCTGGGTCGTGCGCGGCCTGTGGCGTTGCAGTGCCGGGTTGGCGCGGCGCTGGCCGCGCGAGCACGCCGCGGCGCTGGCGGCGGTGCTGGCGGCCGCGCTGTACGGCGGCGTGGCCGGCGGCTCGCTGCCGACCGTGCGCACCGTCCTGATGATCGCCATGCTGGCGGCGGCGCGCTTGTGCCGGCGGCCGGCCACGGTGATGCGTGCGTTGGGGTTGGCGCTGCTGGCGGTGCTGCTGGTCGATCCGCTGGCCACGCTGCTGCCCGGCTTCTGGCTCAGCTTCGGCGGCGTGGCATGCCTGGCCGTGCTGATGCCGCAGGCCGCGGGAAGGGCGCGCTGGCTATGGGATTTCCTGCGCGCGCAATGGGTGGCGACGCTGTGCCTGCTGCCGGTCAGCGCCGTCTGGTTCGCCCAGGCGTCGTGGGTGGGGCCGCTGGTCAACCTGCTGGCGATTCCCTGGTGGAGCCTGGTCGTGGTGCCGCTGTCCCTGGGCGGCCTGGCCCTGGAAGCCGTGCATGAAGGTAGCGGCGCGCCGCTATGGCGGCTGGCGGCGCGCTGTTTCGATCCGAGCTGGCGGCTGTTCTCCTGGCTCGGTCGCCAGCCGTTCGCCCAGGCCGCGCTGGTCGAGGCGGGGCGCGCGGCGGCGGCCTTGGCCTTGCTGGGTGCGGTGTGGTGGCTGATGCCGAGGGGCACGCCCGGCAAGTCCCTGGCGGCCGTCCTGTGGCTGGCGCTGGCCTGGCCCGGCAGCGGACGCCCGCGCACGGGTTCGGTCGAACTGGTGGTGCTCGACGTCGGCCAGGGCCTGTCGGTGCTGGTCCGGACCCGGCACCACGCCCTGTTGTACGACGCCGGGCCGAAGGTGGAGGAGGGCTTCGATGCCGGCGAGCGCGTGGTGCTGCCGGCCTTGCGCGCGCTGGGGGTCGGGGCCCTGGACGCGCTCGTCGTCAGCCATGCCGACAACGACCATGCCGGGGGCGCGGCGGCGGTCCTGGCCGAGCTGCCGGTGCGGCGGATGCGGGTCCCGCCCGATGCCGTAGTGCCCGGCGCGGTGGTCACCGCGCGGCCTTGCCTGCGTGGCGAGGCCTGGGCGTGGGAAGGCGTGCGCTTCCGCTTCCTGCATCCGCCGCCTGGCTTTCCCTATCTCGGCAACGAGTCCAGCTGCGTGCTGCGGGTGGAAGCCGGCGGCCACGCGGCACTGTTGACCGGGGACATCGGCCGGGTGATCGAGCAGCGCCTGCTGCGGCTGGCGCCGGCCGACCTGCGGGCGGACGTGGTGCTGGCCCCGCACCATGGCAGTGCGGGCTCCTCGAGTCCGGGGTTCGTGGCCGCCACCGGGGCGCGCATGGTGGTCTTTTCCACCGGCTACGGGAATCGGTTCGGCCACCCGCGCCCGGGCGTCGTGCGTGGGTGGCAACGCGCTGGGGCCGAGGCGCTGGATACGGCCCGCAGCGGCGCGGTGCGGCTGTGGCTGGGACCGGCGGGCCTGGCGGTGCGCGAGCAGCGGCGCTGGCAGGCACGCGGCTGGGACGCAGAGGAACGGCTGCGCGCGGCTGCTATCCTATCGGCCAGCAAACAGTCGGCCGAGCGCGCCGGAGGATCTGAACGTGTGGGAACTGGTCAAGGCTGGCGGCTGGCCGATGGTGCCCCTGCTGTTGTTGGGGATCCTGGCGCTGGCGATCGTGCTCGAGCGGCTGTGGACGCTGCGCCGCAATGAAGTGCTGCCGCCGGGCCTGGGCGAAGAGGTCCGCAACTGGGCCGCGCGCGGCAAGCTCGACCCTGCCCATATCGACTCGCTGCGCCGCAGCTCGCCGCTCGGCGCGTTGCTGGCCGCGGCGCTGGACGTGCGCGGCCGCCCGCGCGAGTTGGTGCGCGAGCGTATAGAGGACGCCGGCCGGCACATCGTCCATCGCATGGAGCGCTTCCTCAACGCCCTGGGGACGATCGCCTCGGCCGGCCCGTTGCTGGGCCTGCTCGGTACGGTGGTCGGCATGATCCAGATGTTCCTGGGCATCCTCGACCACGGCATCGGCGACGTGAACCAACTGGCCGGCGGCATCGGCAAGGCGCTGGTGTGCACGGCCACCGGCATGATCATCGCGGTCCCCGCGCTGATCGCCCATCGCTTCCTCAAGGGCCGCGTCACCGGTTACGTGATCGAGATGGAGCAGGAAGCCACCTTGCTGCTCGACGCGCTCGAGGGCCGCCCGGTTCCGGCGCCGCCGGCCCGCACGGCGGCCCCCGGCAACGTCGCGCAGCAGGCGCGCGCCGCGGCGACGGCCAAGGGCTGACGCGTGCGCATCCGCGACGACCGCGCCCAGGACGAGCCGCATATCGACCTGGTGCCCCTGATCGACGTGATCCTGGTGCTGATCATCTTCTTCGTGGTCACCACCACCTTCGACGCACGCTCGACCCTGCAACTGCAGTTGCCCAGCGCCAGCGACCAGCACAACCCCGCGCCGCCGCGTTCGCTGAGCGTGCTGGTGAATGCCGATGGCCACTACTTCATCAACGATCGCGAGGTGTTGCGCAGCGACATCGAATCGCTCAAGCAGGTGATCGGCGAAGTGGCCGGCGACGACCGCGAGCAGACGGTGCTGTTGCGCGCCGACGCGCGCACGCCGTACCAGGCGGTGGTGACGGCGCAGGATGCGCTGGGGCAGTTGGGGTTTCGCAAGCTGGCGATTGCGACTGCGCCGGAAGTGAAGCGGTGAGGCGGCCGCGGCGCGTTGCGCATGCGGCCGCTTCACCTTTTACTTCAGCGCAGCAATTGCATCAGCAGCATTCGTCGGGCCTGTTCCAGCGGCTCGAAGACGATTTCAGCGGTGCTGTCCACTCGGGCGGTTACACCGGAAAAGTCGGCGCAGCCACCGCTGACTTGCAGGATTTCTTCCTCGGTCAATTCGCGCATATGAACCCTTCTATAGATTTGCGGATGTGGTCAACGGAGTTGCCACCGGGCCCGACGGCGATTCGATTGCGTCATGCTTCCAGTTGCAAGGCAATCTGAATCGCTCTTTTCGTTGAAGGGTCTCACGTCCACGGGGCCCACCCGGCATTTGTTCACACGGACACATACTCTTCACAGGCCGCATCTGAAAGAATGCGGCCAAGCCTCTACCCAGCGGAACTCCAACACCTGATGAAGACCACCAAGTCAACGCCTGTGTGGCCCATCTACCGGCGACTTTTGGGCTATACGCGCAACTATTCGGGCTGGCTGATCGGCGCGCTGGTGGGTATGGCAGTGGAGAGTGTGGCGGGCTATTTCTTCATGTTGCTGATGAAGCCGCTCATCAACCAAGGCATCGTGAACCCAGAGCCGCGCATGGCGGTGTTGTTGCCGTTGGCCATTCTCGGACTGTTTGTCATGCGCAGCCTGGCGACCTTCGCCAACGATTACTGCATGGCGCGTACCGGCCGCAGCGTTGTGCGTGACCTGCGGGAACAGGTGCTCGCCAAATACCTGCGCCTGCCGTCCTCTCACTTCGACAGTGAGGCGACGCCGGTGATGGTCAGCCGGCTCAACTTCGACACCGAGCAGGTTACCCAGGCTAGTGCAGATGCACTCAAGACGATGGTGGCCGACACGCTCACCGTTATCCTGATGTTGGTGGCGATGCTGCAGATGAGCGTCAAGGTGACCCTGGCGATGCTGCTGGTGGTTCCGCTCATTGGCGTCATCGTCTCCTACGTGGGCAAGCGCTACCGCCGTATCAGCCGTGGCATCCAGGACGGCATGGGACAGATGGCGCAGGCCGCCGAGCAGTCGCTCGGCGCGCAACAGGAAGTGAAGATCCACGGCACCCAGGATCTCGAGATCGGCCGCTTCCAGTCGTTGGCCAATCGCATGCTGCGGCTCAACATGAAGGTCGAGACCACGCGCGCGACGGCGTCGGCGACGGTGCAGTTCCTTGCCGCGCTGGCGCTGGCCGTGATCGTCTGGGTGGCCACGCGCGAGTCCCTTGCCGGACGCTTGAATGCCGGCGAGTTCATGACGCTGATGAGCTCCATGATGGCCATCATCCCCTCCCTGCGCCGCCTCACCAGCGTGCAAAGCTCCATCTCCCGCGGCGTGGCCGCCGCCGAGCGCCTGTTCGGCATCCTCGACCTGCCGACCGAACCGGACACTGGCGCGCGCGAGGTCGGCCGCGTGCGCGGCGAGCTGTCCTTCGAGCACGTCATGCTGCGCTACCGCCAGGACGATGGCCTGGCTTTGGACGACATCAGCTTCGTCGCCAGGCCGGGCACGGTCACGGCTATCGTCGGCCGCTCGGGCAGCGGCAAGACCAGCCTGGTGCGCCTGGTACCGCGTTTCTACGAAGCCACCGGCGGCTGCATCCGCCTGGATGGCGTGCCGCTGGACGACTACCGGCTCGAGGACCTGCGTCGGCAGATTGCCCTGGTCGGGCAGAAGGTGATGCTGTTCGACGACACCATCGCGGCCAACATCGCCTACGGCACCGAGGCCAGCGAGGCGCAGATCCGCGCCGCGGCCGAGGCAGCCAACGCCTGGGAATTCATCGAGCGCCTGCCGCAGCAACTGCAGACGCCGATCGGCGAGAACGGCGCGCTGTTGTCCGGCGGCCAGCGCCAGCGCCTGGCGATCGCCCGCGCGATCCTGCGCGATGCGCCGATCCTGATCCTGGACGAGGCTACCGCCGCGCTCGACAACGAGTCCGAGCGCCTGGTGCAGGACGCGCTGCATCGCCTGATGCCGGATCGCACCACGCTGGTGATCGCGCACCGGCTCTCGACGATCGAACATGCCGACCAGGTGCTGGTGATGGATCACGGCCGCATCGTCGAACGCGGCAGCCACGCCCAACTGCTGGCCCAGGGCGGGCTGTATGCGCACCTGCATGGCATGCAGTTCCGCGAAAGGCAGGCATGAGCAAACCCTTGAGCAAGACCCCGGCCTACTGGTACGAAGATCTGCCGGTGCCGCTTGGCGCGCGCCTGTTGGCGCCGCTGTATGGCGCCGTGGCCGGCTTGCGCCGCGCGCTGTACCGGCGCGGCTGGTGGCGCCGTCATCAAGTGCCGGTGCCGGTGGTGGTGGTGGGCAACGTCACCGCCGGTGGCACGGGCAAGACGCCGCTGACGATCGCGCTGGTCGAGCGCCTGCGCGAAGCCGGCTGGAAGCCGGGCGTGGCCAGCCGCGGTTACGGCCGCGAGCAGGCGCGCACGCCGCGCTGGATCGAGCCGGGCACGCCGGCCAGCCTGGGCGGCGACGAGCCGGTGCTGATCGCCTGGAAGACCGGCGTGCCGGTGCGCGTGGACGCCGACCGCGTCGCCGCCGCGCGCGCGCTGGTGGCGGCGGGCTGCGACATCGTGGTCTGCGACGATGGCCTGCAGCATTACCGCCTGGGCCGCGATGTCGAGATCGAGGTGGTCGACGGCAAGCGCCGCTATGGCAACGGCCGGCTGATGCCGGCGGGCCCCTTGCGCGAACCGGCCGAGCGCGCCCGCGAATGCGATTTCCGCGTGGTCAACCTCGGCGAGGCCAGTGGCGATGCCGAGGCGATGGCGCCGGGCTTCGGCGAATGGCAGATGCGCCTGCAATTGGAACAGGCCCATCCGCTGAGCGGTGGCCGGGCGCGGCCGCTGGCCGCCTTCGCCGGGCAACGCGTGCATGCGGTGGCCGGCATTGCCCATCCCGAGCGCTTTTTCGCCATGCTGCGCACGCGCGCGATCGGCGTGGTGCCGCACGCGTTCGCGGATCATCACCGCTATGCCGCCGCCGACTTCGAGTTCGGCAGCCAGTTGCCGGTGCTGATGACCGAGAAGGACGCGGTGAAATGCCGCGACTTCGCCGACGAATGGATGTTCAGCGTGCCGCTGAAGGCCGAGTTGCCCGCTGCGTTCTGGGTTGCCCTGCTGGACCGCCTGGGCAAGCTTCGCCGCGGGTGAGGGCGCGGCGGGTGCCGCCGCGCGGTCGCTACAATGCAACCGAACCCCGAGCCGGCTGCGCTCGAGGCCGTCCCCATCGCGACTGCACCTACGGATCCGCCCATGCCTGAATCCCTTGCGCTGCCATCCTTCGTTGTCGCCGTGCCCGCGCGCTATGCGGCCTCGCGCCTGCCGGGCAAGCCGCTGCGGCTGCTCGGTGGGGAGCCGCTGGTGCGCCGCGTCGCCGAGCGCGCGCTGCAGGCCGGCGCCGCCGAAGTCTGGGTGGCCACCGACGATGCGCGCGTGGCCGCGGCGATCGAAGGCCTGGCCGGCGTGCACGTGGCGATGACCTCGGACGCGCATGTGTCCGGCACCGATCGCCTGGCCGAGTGCGCGCGCGTGGCCGGATGGACGGCGGACACCGTGGTGGTGAACCTGCAGGGCGATGAGCCGTTCGCGCCGGCGGCCGGCATCCGCGCCGTGGCGCAACTGCTTGCCGGCGACGAGGCGCGCATGTCGACGCTGGCCGCGCCGATCACCGAGGTCCACGAACTGTTCGACCCCAACGTGGTCAAGCTGGTGCGCGACGATACCGGCCATGCCCTGTATTTCAGCCGCGCGCCGATTCCCTGGCACCGCGATGCCTTCGCTGCCTCCCGCGCGGCAATGCCCGAGGGCGAATGGCTGCGCCACATCGGCATCTACGGCTACCGCGCCGGCTTCCTGCAGCAGTTCGCGGCGATGCCGCCCGGTCGCCTGGAGCGGGCCGAATCGCTCGAACAGTTGCGCGTGCTGGAGGCGGGCTACCGGATCGCGGTGACGCTGACGCCCGAGCAGTTCCCGCCGGGCATCGACACGCCCGAGGACCTGCTGCGCGCCGAAGCCCGCTGGGCTGGCGCATGAGATTGCTGGTGCTGTGCCTGGGCAACATCTGCCGCTCGCCGATGGGCGAGGGCGCCTTGCGCGCACGCCTCGATGCCTCGCCCCTGGCCGCTGAGGTCGAGGTCGATTCGGCCGGCACCGGCGGCTGGCATGCGGGCGAGGCGCCCGATCCGCGTGCCATCCGCTGTGCCGCCGGGCACGGCGTGGACATCTCGCGGCTGCGTGCCCGGCAGCTGCGGGCCGGCGATTTCGAGGCCTTCGACTGGATCCTCTGCGCCGACCGCGCCAACCGGCGCGACGCCCTGGCCATCGCGCCGGCGTCGGCCCGGGGGCGGGTGGTGCCGTGGCTGGCCTGGGCCGGGATCGACGGCAGCGCCGATATCCCGGACCCCTACACCGGCGGTGCGGCCGAGTTCGAGCTGGCCTGGGACCTGGTCGACCGCGCGGCCGCCGCCACGGCGGCCCGGCTCACGCGCGAACGGGGTTTGGGCATAATCGCTCCATGAGCGCGCAGAACCTCCAGGAATTTCCCGAATTCCCCACCTGGCTCAATGCCCGGGCGTCCACCTTGCAGGAGCACCGCGGGCGCGCGCTGGCGCTGGCCTTCGTCAATGCCGGCTCGGAATGGTGCACGCAACGGCTGATGGAGCTGTCGCAGTGGCAGGCGCGCAATCCGGGCTGGCTGCAGCTGATCGTCGTGCAGGTGCCGCGTTTCGACAGCGAGCGCGAGCCGGAGCGCTCGCTCAAGCTGCTGCGCCAGCACGGCGTGCAGGCGCCGATCCTGCTCGACCGCGAGTGGGAAACCTGGCGCCGCTTCGGGGTGACGTCCTGGCCCACCGTGGTGCTGCTGGATGCGCGGGGCCGCGAATGCCAGCGCCTGGTCGGCTTGGGCGGCGAGCTCGAGCGCGAACTGCAGGCGCTGTGCGCGGGCCAGCAGCCGCCGGGCGACGAAGACCTCGGGCCGCAGCTCGAACGCAATCCCGAGCCGCGCATGACGCTGCGCTTTCCCACCGGGCTGGCCGCCGGCACGGACAGGTTGTACATCGCCGACAGCGGCCATCACCGCGTGCTGGAATGCAATCACGCCGGCCGCGTGCTGCGCCAGTTCGGCCTGGGTACGGCCGATTTCATGGACGGCGGCCTGGGCGAGGCGGCGTTCCGGCGCCCGCGCGGGCTGGCGCTGTCGCGCGAATCACTGTATGTGGCCGATGCCGGCAATCACGCGCTGCGGCGGATCCATCTGGCCAGCGGCCATGTCGATACCCTGTGCGGCAACGGCCGCGGCGGCGAGCCGGTCGAAGGCGTGATCGCCGAGGCCGGGCAGGTATCGCTGGACAGTCCGCACGGCGTGGCCGTGGCCGGCAACGAACTGCTGATCGCCATGGCCGGCGACAACCGCATCTGGGGCTACGACCTGGGCCGTGCCGAGCTGCGCTGGCGCGCCGGCGCCGGCGCGCTGGACGAACGCGACGGCAGTGGCCATATGGCCGCCTTCGCCCAGCCCACCGCGGTGGTCGCCGTGCAGCAGACGCTGTACGTGTGCGACGCGCTGGGATCGTCGGTTCGCTCGATGCAGTTGCGCGGCGACCTGGTGCAGACGCTGGTGGGTGGACAGGGTCCCTGGGAGTTCGGCAATGCCGATGGCCCGCGCCACCTGGCGCGCCTGCAGTTCCCGCAGGCCATCGCCATGGACCCGGCCGGCGCGCCGGTGCTCTGGATCGCCGACAGCGGCAATGGCAGCCTGCGCAGCCTGCGCCTGGGCGGCGGCGAACTGGCCACGGTGAACCTGCCGCGGCGCCTGCACGGGCCGGCCGGCGTGGCGGTGGCGGCCGGCACGGTATGGATTGCCGAAACCGATGCCCACGGCATACTGCGATACGACATCGCCAGCGGCGAGCTCAGCGAGTTCGCGCTCCAGGAATGACGTCCTCCCCGGCATGAAAACCAGGCCGCCCGCCGGATTCGATGGCAAGGCATTCGCCGCCAACCTGAGCACCGCACCCGGCGTCTACCGGATGTACGCGGCCGACGACACCTTGCTGTACGTCGGCAAGGCCGGTGCGTTGCGCAAGCGCGTGGGCAGTTATTTCAACGGCTCGCCGAAGAACGCGCGCGCCATGTCGATGCTGTCGCAGGTCGCGCGCATGGACGTGACCGTCACCCGCAACGAAGCCGAAGCGCTGCTGCTGGAAAACCAGCTGATCAAGTCGCTGACGCCGCGCTACAACGTCTCGTTGCGCGACGACAAGAGCTATCCGTACGTGCTGATGACCCGGGAGGACTGGCCGCGGATCGGCCTGCACCGCGGCCCGCGCGCCATTCCGGGGCGCTATTTCGGCCCGTACGCCAGCGTCACCGCAGTGCGCGAGACCTTGAACCTGATGCACAAGCTGTTCCGCCTGCGCAGTTGCGAGGACAGCGTGTTCCGCAATCGCTCGCGGCCCTGCCTGCAATACCAGATCGGGCGCTGCAGCGGCCCGTGCGTGGACCTGGTCGGCGCCGAGGAATACGCCGAGTCGGTGCGCCGTGCCACGCTGTTCCTGGAAGGCAAGAGCGACCAGCTCGGCGAGGAGCTGATGCAGGAAATGCAGACGGCCAGCGAACGCCTGGAGTTCGAACGCGCCGCGCGCCTGCGCGATCTGCTGGGCTCGCTGCGCAGCCTGCAGAACCGGCAGTTCGTCGAAGGCCGTGCCGCCGACCTGGACGTGCTGGCCTGCGCCACCCAGGGCGCGCATGCCTGTGTACTGCTGCTGGCCTTTCGCGACGGCCGCAATCTCGGTACCCGCGCGTTCTTCCCCAAGACCAATGGCGAGGACAGCGCCGACGAGATCCTGGGGGCGTTCGTGTCGCAGTACTACGTCGAGCACACGCCGCCGCGCGAGATCCTGCTGGACCGCGAGATTCCGGAGGCCGAGCTGATCGAGCACGCGCTCAGCGCCTCGGCCGAACGCAAGGTCGCGCTGAAGTGGAACGTGCGAGGCGAGCGCGCCGGCTACGTGGAGCTGGCCAGCCGCAACGCGCAGAACACCCTGGCCTCCGAGCTGACCAGCCAGAGCGCGCAGCAGGCGCGAAGCGAAGCCTTGCGGGTGATGCTGGACCTGGCCGAGCCGGTCAAGCGGGTGGAGTGCTTCGACATCAGCCACACCCTGGGCGAAGCGACGGTGGCGTCCTGCGTGGTGTTCGATGCCGCCGGGCCGGTGCGTGGGCAATACCGCCGCTTCAATATCACCGGCATCGCGCCGGGCGACGACTACGCGGCCATGCGCCAGGCGCTGGAACGGCGTTTCCGGCGCGCGGTGGAGGAGGGCGGCGTGCTGCCCGAGGTGCTGTTGATCGACGGCGGCGCCGGGCAACTGGCGCAAGCCACGGCGGTGATGGCCGAACTGGGCATCACCAGCGTGGCCCTGGTCGGCGTGGCCAAGGGCGAGGAGCGCCGCGCCGGCCACGAGACCCTGGTGCTGCCTGACGGACGCGAGCTACGGCCGGGCGCGGCGTCGCCGGCCTTGCAGTTCATCCAGCAGGTACGTGACGAGGCGCACCGTTTCGCCATCACCGGCCACCGCGGGCGTCGGCAGAAGGCGCGCATGACCAGCAAGCTGGAAGACATCGCCGGGATTGGCCCAAGGCGGCGTGCGAATCTGCTCAAGCATTTCGGCGGGCTGGCCGGGCTGAAGGCGGCCGGTGAAGCGGAGATCGCGCGGGTCGAAGGGGTGAACGCCGCCCTGGCCGCCCGAATCTACGCTAACCTGCATGGGCTGCCGCTGCCCGATGCGGCAGGCGAGTAGAGACGCGCGATGAAGTTGACCATCCCCACCTGGCTGACGTTGCTGCGGATCGTGATGATCCCGGTGCTGGTCGGGATCTTCTATCTGCCGTATTCGTGGACGAATTTCGCCTCGGCGGCGGTGTTCGGCCTGGCCGCGTTCACCGACTGGCTCGATGGCTGGATCGCGCGGCGCTATCACCAGTATTCGGCCTTCGGCGCCTTCCTCGACCCGGTCGCGGACAAGCTGATGGTGGCCGTGGCCTTGTTCCTGATCGTGCAAGGCCACCCGACGCCGTGGATGGCGTTCTGGGCGGCGGTGATCGTCGGCCGCGAGATCGCGGTGTCGGCGCTGCGCGAATGGATGGCCGAACTGGGCCAGCGCGCCAAGGTGCGCGTGGCGTTGATCGGCAAGATCAAGACCGTTGCGCAGATGGTCGCGCTGCTGTGCCTGCTGTATGCGATCCAGCCCGGCCAGTCCGCGCCCGGCGCCGGTACCTGGATGGGCAGCTTCGTCTTCCACGTCGGCGATTGGACCTTGGCGATCGCCGCGATCCTGACGCTGTGGTCGGGCCTGCAATACCTGCATGCGGCATGGCCGAGCCTGCGCGAAGACGAGAAGGCGGCGTTGCAGCAGAACCCGAAAAAAGTGGAGACCAATAGTTGACAGCTATTCGGTTCGCTGTAGAATTTCGCCTCCCAAGCGGGAATAGCTCAGTTGGTAGAGCGCAACCTTGCCAAGGTTGAGGTCGCGAGTTCGAGTCTCGTTTCCCGCTCCAGTTTCAGACCAGGCCCCGTTCGCGGGGCCTTGTCGTTCCGGTCGGTCGCTGCGGCCGAGCGGATGAACGAAACATGGGGCCTGGTGGCAGATCGGTTATGCACCGGATTGCAAATCCGTAGAGATGGGTTCGACTCCCGTCCAGGCCTCCACATCGCGTGACCTCATCGGGCTGGCCCGGATGAATCGGCAACGCGGGGTGGATCGGGGTGTTGGCAGGGGCGTGAATGCCCTGTACAATGCGCAGCTCACGCGGGAATAGCTCAGTTGGTAGAGCGCAACCTTGCCAAGGTTGAGGTCGCGAGTTCGAGTCTCGTTTCCCGCTCCAGTTTTCGACGACAAAGCCCCGCTCGCGGGGCTTTGTGTTTTCGGGGCGGTCGTCGCAAGCAGCGGCCGCGCCTGCCAGTCACCGGCCGGACGTTTTCGGCTAGACTGGCGATCCACCGGCCTGGTGGCAGAGTGGTCATGCAGCGGCCTGCAAAGCCGCGTACGCCGGTTCAATTCCGACCCAGGCCTCCAAATCGATTGCAGAAGACGGCCCGCTGATCGCGGGCCGTTTTTTGTTGTTGCCTCGCTGGGTTCAGCCGCCAGCGATTGATCCGGATCAACGACGGGCGCGCGCGGCGCGGCGATCCTGCCGCCATGGAAACGACCGCCCAAGCCGTCCCCCGCTGGCACTTCGATCCCGAACTGCTGCGCCGCTACGACCGTCCCGGACCGCGCTATACCTCGTATCCCACCGCGCCGCAGTTCCACGACGGTTTCGGCTGGCCACAGTTGCGCGAGGCGATCGAGCAAGCGCCGGGCGGGCCGTTGTCGCTGTACATCCACGTACCGTTCTGCAGCAGCCCGTGCTTCTACTGTGGCTGCAACCGCGTCATCACCCGTGACCGCAGCCGCGGCGCGGCCTACGTGGCGCGCGTGCTCAAGGAGGCCAGCCTGATCGCGCCCTGGCTCGCCGACCGCCGCGAAGTCGTGCAATTGCATTTGGGCGGCGGCACGCCGAACTTCCTCAGCCCCGAACTGATCGGCGAATTGCTGCGCGGCCTGCGCCGGCATTTCCGCTTCAGTACCGAGCCCTCGCGCGACTTCTCCATCGAGCTGGACCCGCGCACGCTGGCACCGGCCGACTTGGGCGAACTGGCACGGCTTGGCTTCACCCGTGCCAGCCTGGGCGTGCAGGATTTCGATCCGGACGTGCAAAACGCGATCAACCGGGTGCAAAGCCCAGAACAGACCCTGGCGCTGATCGACGCCTGTCGCGCGCATGGCCTGCATTCGGTCAACGTGGACCTGGTCTATGGGTTGCCACGGCAGACATTGCGCGGCTTCGGCGAGACGCTCGAACGGGTGCTGCCATCGCGTCCGAACCGCTTCGCGATCTACGGCTATGCCCACCTGCCATCGATGTTCCGGGCGCAACAGCGCATCGACCAGGCCGAGCTGCCGGACGCCGAAGGCCGTTTGGCACTGCTGGGGCTGGCGGTCGAACGCCTTACCGCCGCCGGTTACCAGTACATCGGCATGGACCATTTCGCCCTGCCCGACGACGAGCTGGCGCGGGCGCAGCGCGAGGGCGGCCTGCACCGCAACTTCATGGGCTATACGACCCATGCCGCCAGCGATCTGCTCGGCCTGGGCGTAAGCGCGATCAGCCGCATCGGTGGCTGCTATGCGCAGAACCCGCGCGAACTGCCGGCCTGGGAGGCGGCGATCGACGAAGGGCGCGTGCCGGTCTGGCGGGGCCTGGCAATGTCGCGCGACGATGTGATCCGCGGCGATCTCATCCAGTCGCTGATGTGCCAGGGCGAAGTGGATACCCGGCGGATCGCCGACCGGCATGGCATCGATTTCGCGCGCTATTTCGCCGACGACCTGCGGGCGCTCGATGCGCTGCGCGCCGATGGGCTGGTCGAGGTCGATCCGGCGCACGTGCGCGCCACCGCGCGCGGCCGTCCCTTGCTGCGGCTGATCGCGATGTGTTTCGACGCCCACCTCGGCCAGCCGCGCCCACGGGGCGGCTTCTCGCGCGCCATCTGAGCGGCGCCAGGCGTCGCGGCGCGTCCGCCGCATTTCGTGCAGTTTGAAGCGGACGCACGGCGGAGATTCGTGCTTCATTGCCGCAGGCTCCCCGCGCGCACCAGTCGCGCAGGGGGGGGGGGGCCAAGCCGCTGCCGGCGCACGCCGCAGCGTTCCTAAGGAGGGGGGGGTTGAAAAGTGTGCCCGGTACGGGTACAGTTTGGAGGTCAGGATGACGCGGGTGATGAAACGAAGGGACTTTGCGCGGTGGCAGGCGGGTGAGCAATTGCCGGATGCGGTCCTGTGCAGGGTGGTCGCGGCAATGGAAAGCGGTCTGATCGACGCCGAGTTGGGTGGCTTGCTCTACAAGGCGCGGGTCGGCCGTCTCGGCTTCGGCAAGCGCGGCGGATACCGCACCGTGTTGTCGGCCAGGATCGGCCATCGTTACGTGTTCCTGCACGGGTTTTCGAAAAGCGACACGGCGAATATCACGCAGGACGAGAAGAAGGCGCTGCAATACGTTGGCAAGGTGTTCCTGGACCTGTCCGGGGAGGCGCTGGCGAGGGCATTGCAGTCGGGTGTGCTACAGGAGGTGCATTGTGAGCAAAATCATTGAATCGCTGCGGGGCGACCTGGCCACGCTGCATGAGGCGGGCGCGATCAGCAAGGTGACGATGCGCGAGTTCGACGCGATCTGTCCGCCGCCGGTGCGTGACTTCGATGCCAAGGACATCAAACGCCTGCGCGAGCAGCTGAAATTCAGCCAGCCGGTGTTCGCGCACCACTTGCACACCTCGGCTTCGACCGTGCGCAAGTGGGAGCAGGGCGAAACGCGGCCGGCGGGGCCGGCGCTGAAGTTGCTCAACGTGATCGCCGACAAGGGCCTGCAGGCCATCATGTGATTCGAACAAACGCCGCCTTCGGCGAAGGCGGCTTTGTCGCAACTGGTGCCCGAGGCCGGAATCGAACCGGCATGACCGTCAGGTCGAGGGATTTTAAGTCCCTTGTGTCTACCAGTTTCACCACTCGGGCGTGATGGCGCGCGTCAAACCTTAGCATTCCTGCCCGCTGCCGGGGCTCGCAGAGCGGGGCGCCAGCGTGCCTGATCGCGAGCGGCTTGTGAATCGCGTGCGATGCCGCGGCTGGCGGCGCTGCGCTATGCTGCCGGCCGCGCACGCCGCGCTGAGCGGCGGCGTCCGGCCTCGAAAGGAACTGCATGCCCGTCGCAACGCTGCCCGATCCCGCCACCGCGCGTATCGCCGTCATTGGCCTGGGGTATGTCGGGCTGCCGCTGGCCGTGGCGTTCGGCGGCCATCGCGAGGTGCTGGGCTTCGATGTCGACGTCCAGCGCATCGAACGCCTGCGCGCCGGCCACGACGCGACGCTGGAGCTGGCCGCGGACGAGCTGGCCGGTGCTTCGGCCCTGCGCTACAGCGCCGATCCTGCCGAGCTCGGCGCCGCGCAGATATTCATCGTCACCGTGCCCACGCCGATCGACGCCGCCGAACAGCCCGACCTGGCCCCATTGCGTTCGGCTACCACGCTGATCGCCGCCGCCCTCAAGCCGGGCGACCTGGTGATCTACGAATCCACCGTCTACCCCGGCACCACCGAAGAAGTCTGCGTGCCGCTGCTCGAGGCCGGCTCGGGCCTGCGTTTCAACGTGGACTTCCACTGCGGCTACAGCCCCGAGCGGATCAATCCCGGTGACCGCCAGCGCCGCCTGCCCGATATCCGCAAGATCACCGCCGGTTCCAGCCCGGCGGCGGCGGCGGCGGTCGATGCCCTGTATCGCTCGATCATCACCGCCGGTACCTGGCGCGCGCCTTCGATCCGCGTGGCCGAGGCGGCCAAGGTGGTCGAGAACATCCAGCGCGACGTCAACATCGCCCTGGTCAACGAACTGGCGCTGATCTTCGACCGCCTGGGTATCGACACGCTGGACGTGCTCGAGGCCGCCGGCACCAAGTGGAATTTCCTGCCGTTCCGCCCCGGCCTGGTCGGCGGGCACTGCATCGGCGTGGATCCTTATTACCTGCTGCACAAGTCCGAAAGCGTCGGCTACCACCCGGACCTGATCCACACCGCCCGCCAGGTCAACAACCGGGTCGGCCAGCACGTGGCCGCGCGAGTGGCGGCGCTGCTCGGTGCGCAGGGCAGGGGCATCGCCGAGGCGCGCGTCCTGGTACTCGGGGTCACCTTCAAGGAGAACTGCCCGGACCTGCGCAACAGCCGCGCGCTGGACCTGGTGCACGACCTGCAGGCGCTCGGCGCGCAGGTCGATGCCTGCGACCCCTGGGCGAACCCGGACGAAGCGCTCGCCCATGCCGGCGTGCGCCTGTGCACGGCGCCGCGGGCAGGCAGTTACGATGCCGTCGTGCTGGCGGTCGCCCACGACGAGTACCGCGATTACAGCGCCGACAGGATCGCCGCCCTGGGCCGTCCGGGCGCGGTGGTCTACGACGTCAAGTCCGCCTGGCCGCGCGCGAGCGTCAGCGACCGCCTGTAGCGCCTGGACGGCGCGCCCACCCGCGAGGAACCGATGCACCGCTACCTGGCTTTCGTCTTCTGCCTGCTGATGCTGGTCCTGTCGGTGGTCCTGGCGCATTACTGGATCGCCTGGGATTGGGGCGTGCTGGCGTTCGCGGTGCTCAGCGTGCTGGGGACCTGCGATTTGTTGCAGAAGCGCAGCACGCTGCGGCGCAACTATCCGGTGCTGGCGCACTTTCGCTTCGGCTTCGAGTCGATCGGGCCGGAGATCCGCCAGTATTTCGTCCAGAGCGACCTGGACGAAGTGCCGTTCTCGCGCCAGCAGCGTGCCCTGGTCTACCAGCGCGCCAAGAACGAGATGGACGTGGTGCCCTTCGGCACGCTGCAAAGCGCCTACCGGCTCGACTACGAGTGGATCAACCATTCGGTGGCGCCGGCCAGGATCGATTCGCACGACTTCCGCCTGACCATCGGCGCGCAATGCCGGCAGCCGTACTCGGCCAGCGTGTTCAATATTTCGGCGATGAGCTTCGGTGCCTTGTCGGCCAACGCCATCCGCGCCCTCAACGAAGGCGCCCGCCGCGGCCACTTCTACCACGACACCGGCGAAGGTTCGATCTCGCCCTACCACCGCGAGATGGGCGGCGACCTGGTGTGGGAGATAGGGTCGGGCTACTTCGGTTGCCGCGACGAGCAAGGCGGCTTCGATCCGCAGCGCTTCGCCGCCAATGCCGCCGATGCGCAGGTCAAGATGATCGAGATCAAGCTCTCGCAAGGCGCCAAGCCGGGCCACGGCGGCGTGTTGCCGGCGGCCAAGGTCAGTGCCGAGATCTCCGCCACGCGCGGCGTGCCGATGGGCATCGACTGCGTCTCGCCGGCCGCGCACTCGGCCTTCTCCACGCCGATCGGCCTGCTCGAATTCGTCGCCCGCCTGCGTGAGCTGTCCGGCGGCAAGCCGACCGGATTCAAGCTCGCGCTCGGCCATCCCTGGGAGTGGTTCGGCATTGCCAAGGCGATGAACGAAACCGGCCTGCTGCCGGACTTCATCGTCGTCGATGGGGCCGAGGGCGGTACCGGCGCGGCGCCGCCGGAGTTCGTCGACCATGTCGGCGTGCCCATGCACGAAGCGCTGCGGCTGGTGCACAACACGCTGGTCGGCCTGGACCTGCGCGACAGGATCAAGATTGGCGCGGCCGGCAAGATCACCAGCGCCTTCGACATCGCCCGCACCATCGCGATGGGCGCGGACTGGTGCAATGCCGGGCGCGGCTACATGTTCGCGCTGGGCTGCATCCAGTCGCTCAGTTGCCATACCGACCGTTGCCCCACCGGCGTGGCCACGCAGGACCCGCGGCGCTGGCGCCACCTCGACCTGCCGGACAAGGCCACGCGCGTGCACCAGTACCACGAGAACACGCTGCGCGCCCTGCGCGAGTTGCTGGCCGCCGCCGGCCTGAGCGATCCGTCGCAACTCGGGCCCGAGCACATCCTGCGCCGGGTGTCGGCGGTGGAGATCCGTTCGCTGGCCTCGTTGTACCGCTACATCGACACCGGCGAACTGCTGCGCACCGTGCCCGACCATGCGGTGTTCCAGGATTTCTGGGTCGACGCGCGCGCCGATTCCTTCCAGCCGCCGCCGCGGGTGCGGGCCCTGCGCGAGAGCAAGTCGCGCTGAGCGGCGTCAGCCGGGCAGGCGGCGTCGGCTGGGGTCGTGCAACCACGCCACCGCGCCGCGGCCGGCGCGCAAGCCGCTGGCGAAGCAGGCGCTCAGCAGATAGCCGCCGGTCGGGGCCTCCCAGTCGAGCATTTCGCCGGCGCAGAACACGCCCGGCAGTTGCTGCAGCATCAGCGTTTCGTCCAGCGCCTCCAGGCGCACGCCGCCGGCGGTGCTGATCACCTCGGCGATCGGCCGCGGCCGGCGCAGGCGCAGCGGCAGGCGCTTGAGGGTGGCGGCAAGCACCGCGGCGTTGCCGCTGTCCGCTTTGTCCAGCACCTCGTGCAGCAACGCCGCCTTGACCCCACTAACGCCGGCCTGGCGACGCAGGTGTTCGCTGAGGCTGCGGCCGTTGCGTGGGCGCGCCAGTTCGGCCTGCAGCCGCGCCGGTTCGCGGCCGGGCACCAGGTCCAGCCACAAGGTGGCCTCGCCGTCGCGGGCGATGACTTCGCGCAGGTCGGCGGCCAGCGCATAGACCAGGCTGCCTTCGATGCCGTGCGCGCTGGCGACGCATTCGCCCTGCAGCGCGTGCGGTCTGCCCTGTACGTCCACCCAGTGCGCGACGACCGGCTTGAGCGGCGCGCCGGCGTGGCGCCCGGAGAAGTGCGCGCTCCACGCCACGTCGAAGCCGCAGTTGGCCGGCTGCAGCGGGGCGATGTCGATGCCGCGCGCGGCCAATGGCGCCACCCACGCACCGTCCGAACCCAGCTCCGGCCAGCTTGCGCCGCCGAGCGCGAGCACGGCGGCGTCGGCCTGCACCCGGCGTTCGCCTTCCGGCGTGGCCAGGCGCAATGCGCCGTCTTCGTCCCAACCCAGCCAGCGATGCTGGACGTGGAAACGCACGCCTTGCTCCTTCAAGCGCCGGACCCAGCCGCGCAACAGCGGCGCGGCCTTGCGGTCGAGCGGGAACACGCGCCCGGAGCTGCCGACGTAGGTGTCCACGCCTTGCGCGCGCGCCCAATCGCGCAGGGCGTCGGCGTCGAAATCGCGCAGCCAGCCCGCCACCGCATCGCGGCGTTCGCGATAGCGCGAGACGAACAGGTCGAAAGGATCGGAATGGGTGAGGTTGAGGCCGCCCTTGCCGGCGATCAGGAACTTGCGGCCGACCGAGCCCTTGGCCTCGAACACATCCACCGGCACGCCGGCGCGGCAGGCCACCTCGGCCGCCATCAGGCCCGCCGGGCCGCCGCCGATGACCGCCAGGCGAGGCATCCCGGCGTCGCTCACCGCGGCTGGACCTGCAACAGCTCGACCTCGAACACCAGCGAGGCGCCCGGCGGAATGACGCCGCCGGCACCGCGGTCGCCATAGCCATATTCGGGGGGAAGCAGCAGGAGGCGCTTGCCGCCGACGCGCATGCCGGCGACGCCTTCGTCCCAACCGCGGATCACCTGGCCGGCACCCAGCGCGAAGGTGAAGGGCTCGGCACGATCCACGGAACTGTCGAACTTCGGCCCGTGCTTGTCCGGCTTGCGCTCGTCGTACAGCCAGCCCGTGTAGTGCACCGAGACCCGGTCGCCCAGGTGAGCGCTGGCACCGCTCCCCGGCGCCGTATCGATCGCCTGGAAGGCGGCCACGCGCCCACCGGGGGGCGGGCCCGGCGGCGTGCAAGCGGTGGCGCACAGGGCGAGCAGCAGCGCCAGTACCACTGGCGGCAGGCGGAGCGGAGGGAGCAGCAGGCGGGCGCGAGGCGGCATGGGCAACAGCGGCGGGGAAACCCCGATTATCGCACCGGGCGCCGCTATCATTGGCCCATGGCCAAGCTCCTGCTCAACCTGCGCCACGTACCCGATGACGAGGCCGACGACGTCCGCGCGCTACTGGAAGCGGACAAGATCGCGTTCTACGAGACCCGGCCCAGCCTTTGGGGCATTTCCGCCGGTGGCATCTGGCTGCAGGACAGCGACAGCCATCCGCAGGCCAAGCGGCTGCTCGACGCATACCAGGCCCGTCGCGGCGAACAGGCGCGCGCGCAGCGGGCCGCCGAACTGGCCGATGGCAGTGGCGAGACCTTCGGCAGCCTGCTGCGCCGCCGCCCGCTGTTCGTGATCCTGACGTTGTTCGGCATGCTGGCCGTGGCCGCCCTGGTGCTGCTGCCGTTCCTGCTGCTGAAGCACTGAGGCCGGCGCCAGCGCGCTCGTTGGTAGAATGCAGGGATGATCGTCAATACCGCCGCCTATCATTTCGTCGCGCTCGCCGAGCCGCAGGCCCTGGCCGATACCGTGCGCGAGCGTGCCGAAGCGCTGGGCCTGAAGGGCAGCGTGCTGGTGGCGGGCGAGGGCATCAACCTGTTCCTGGCCGGCGAGGCCGCCGCCATCGACACGTTCTACGGCGCGCTGCGCGACGACCCGCGGCTGGCGCCGATCCAGGTCAAGTACAGCCAGAGCGAGGCGATGCCCTTTGCCCGGCTCAAGGTGAAGGTGAAGCCGGAAATCATCAGCTTCCGCCGCGAAGACGCTTCGCCGCTGGGCACGGCCCGCGCGCCGGCCGTCGCGCCGGCCGACCTGGCGCGCTGGCTGCGGCAAGGACACGACGACCAGGGCCGCCGCGTGGTGATGCTCGACACGCGCAACCGGCAGGAGATCGAATACGGGACGTTTGCCGGTGCCCTGACCCTGCCGATCACCCGCTTCACCGAGCTGCCCGAAGCGCTGGCCCCGCATCGCCAGGCGCTGGCCGATGCCACCGTGGTCAGCTTCTGCACCGGCGGCATCCGCTGCGAGAAGGCCGCGCTGTGGATGCGCGCCGACGGCATGGACAACGTGCTGCAGCTGGACGGCGGCATCCTCGGCTATTTCGAGGCGGCCGGGGGCGAAGGCTACGAGGGCGGCTGCTTCGTCTTCGACGAACGCGTGGCGCTCGATCCGCAGCTGCGGCCGTTGTGCGACGCGGTCGCCTGACAAGGCGACGGATCCTAGTCCTAGCGCCAAAGCGGCTAGGCCTGATGCAAGGGCAGGGCAATCGCCGAGTGCGCAGACCCTGCCGAAGTGGAATCATGCAAGTGCGGTCGGCCGGGGTCCGATGACTCCTCCCGCCGCAAGGATGGCTTCCCCACGGCCCGCCAATGCACCAAACTGGTTTCAGCTTGCCGCGCCCCCGGGCGCGGGGCTAGGCTGAATTGTTGGCCCACAGTGGGATATACGCACGGATGACCACCAAGGTTTTTCTGGTCGACGATCACGCGCTGGTGCGAACCGGCATGAAGATGATCCTGTCCAACGAAGTGGACATCGAGGTTGTCGGCGAAGCGGACAGCGGCGAAGCGGCCCTGCCCCAGATCCGCGTGCTGCAGCCGGACATCGTGCTGTGCGACCTCCACCTGCCCGGCGTGAGCGGGCTGGAAATCACCGAGCGCATCGTCAAGGGCGGGCGGGGCACACGCGTGATCATCGTGTCGGTACTGGAAGACGGGCCGCTGCCCAAGCGCCTGCTGGAGGTCGGTGCCTCCGGTTACGTCGGCAAGGGCGGAGATGCGCACGAGCTGTTGCGCGCAGTCCGCGAAGTGGCGCAGGGGCGTCGCTACCTGGGCATGAGCATCGCGCAGAACATGGCGCTGTCCAACCTCGAAGGCGGCGGGTCGCCGTTCGACCTGCTGTCGCCGCGCGAGCTGGAAGTGGCGCTGCTGCTGACCCAGGGCCTGCGCCAGGAAGACATCGCCAGGCGCCTGAGCCTCAGCGCCAAGACGATCAACACGCACAAAGCGCGGCTGTTCGAGAAGACCGGGGTGCAGGACAACATCGCCTTGGCCCGGCTCGCCAACCAGTACGGCTTGCTCGATCCATCGCGCATGGTCTGAGGCCGTGCGGACGCGGCGCTTCGCGCGCGGGCACGGCGTGGGTAGCCCATAAAACGGAAGCGGCCCGAAGGCCGCTCCCGGGTGACACCTTGGCGAACGATCAGACCGCCGGCGGACGCTGATCTTCGCGCGTCTTGTCGAGGTCTTCCGCCGCTGCGGCGTCCGTCGGCTCGACCGGCGCTGTCGCAGGTGCGGCCAGGACGGTGTCGGCCGGCGTCGCCGCCGGTGCGCCGGCTTCGATTGCGCTGGCTTCGACATCGGCTACCGCCGTGGCGGCCTGCGCGGCAGCGTCGGTGGAACCCGCCACCGGCGTCGACGGCGTGGCCATCTCGACCGCGGGCACCGGCGTGGCTTCAACGGCCGGCGTTGCCGCGGCCACTGGCGCGGTGTCGACGGCGGGCGTCGGCACGGGGGCCGGGGGGGTCGGCTTGACCGGCTCTGCCGCCGGGGCCGCCGGTGCAAACACGTCCAGCAGCGTGGCCTGCACCGGTGCGTAGGGCTTCGCTTCGAGCGGCGCGGACGCTGGCTCGACCGGCAGCGCCTCGGCCACCGGAGCGGCTTCTACCACCGGAGCCGTTTCGACAGCCGGGGCAACCGGCGCGTCCTGCGCGACGTTCGGCGATGCCTGCGCCGGAGCAACTTCCACGGCTTCCGTGGTCAGGGGCTCCTGCACACGAGGCGCACGCGTTTCCGCTACTGGTGTGGGTTCCGGCGAGGTCGGCGTGGCCAGCGTTGCGGGGGCGGCTGCACTGGCTGCCGCCGCAGGCACGGCTGCCACTGCCGCAACGGCCGACAACTGCGGCTTGGGCGAGGCCTGCCTGGGCGCGACCGGCGCGGCTTCGTCGTCGAACTCGAACTCCGGCTGGCGGCTCGCCACCACCGGTTCGGCGCCTTCGGTCAGGTCCGCGTCCAGCTCGTTGTCGCTGTCCTGATCCTCGCCGTCCTGCTCGATCGATTCGGCGCCGGCGTTCTCGCCGGCACCGGCACCACCACGACGGCGGCGGCGGCCACCGCGGCGGCCACGACGGCGGCGGCTGCCGCTTTCACCGGCGTCATCGCCAGCGGCCTGGGCATCGGTCGCCTCGGCGTCGGTCGCGATCGCCGCTTCCGGCAGTGCCGTGTCGGTCTTCTCGGTGTCCAGGCCCGGCACCGGCAGCTTCTTCTCGACGGCTGCGGCCACTGGTTCGGAGGCGGGCGGGGCAACCGGGGCGGTCACCGCATTCGCCGCGGCGGCCGCGGCGACCACCGGAGCGGCGGCGTTCAGCGCTTCCTCTGCACGCGGCGCGGGCTTGGGCTTGTCCGCCTGCGGCGCGCGCGGCTGTTGCTGTTGCTTCTGCGCCGGCTGCGGGCTCTGGCCCTGGGCGGCGTTCTGGCCCTGGCCGGGGTTCGCCTTGGGCTGCTTCTGCTTCTGTCCCGGCTGGCCCTGGGCCTGCGCGGGCTGCGGCTTGGCGGTGGCCGGCTGCGGCTGGGCGTTGCCACCCTGGCGGCGTTCGTCCTGGCGGCGCTCGTCGCGACGGGCGTCCTTGCCGCCGTTGCGGTTCTGGGTGCCACCACGGCCATCGCGACGCGCGTTGCGGTCGTTGCGATCACTGCGGTTGCCGCCGCGGCCGGCGTCGGCCTGGCCCTGGCGCGGGCGCTGTGCCGGCGTCGCGGCGGCCGGTGCGGCTTCGCTGCCAACGAAGATGCGCTTCAGCCAGCCGACCACGCCGCTGGCCTGGGCGGCCGGTGCGGCCACCGGGGCAGGCGCGGCGACCGGTTCGCTCGGCTCATCGCGCACCGGTGCCGGCTGACTCGGCTTGATCGAGGTCACCGCCGGCATCGCCGGGATGTTGAGCTGCGCCTTGGTCAGCGCATGCACCGGCAGCTTGCGCGGGGTGCCGCGCTGGTAGCTCGGCTTGGTGCTTTCCTCGCCCAGTTCGTTCTCGCGCAGGCGCGTGACTTCATAGTGCGGGGTATGCAGCTGCTCGTCGGCCACGATAATGATCGGCGCATCGTGGCGCTTTTCGATCTCGCGCAGCGCCGAGCGCTTCTCGTTGAGCAGGAAGTTGGCGATCTCGACCGGGGCCTGCACCAGCACCTGTCCGGTGTTCTCCTTCATCGCGTGCTCTTCGGCGACGCGGATGATCGACAGCGACAGCGACTCCACGCTGCGCATGCGGCCATGGCCGTCGCAACGCGGGCAGACGATCTGGCTGGATTCGCCCAGGCTCGGGCGCAGGCGCTGGCGGCTCATCTCCATCAGGCCGAAGCGCGAGATGCGGCCCAGCTGGACGCGCGCGCGGTCGTACTTGAGGGCATTCTGCAGGCGGTTCTCGACTTCGCGCTGGTGCTTGGTCGAGGCCATGTCGATGAAGTCGATCACCACCAGGCCGCCCAGGTCGCGCAGGCGCAGCTGGCGGGCCACTTCCTCGGCCGCCTCCAGGTTGGTCTGGAACGCGGTCTCTTCGATGTCGCTGCCCTTGGTGGCGCGCGAGGAGTTCACGTCGACGGCGGTCAGCGCTTCGGTCTGGTCGACCACGATCGAGCCGCCCGAGGGCAGGCGCACGTTGCGCTCGTAGGCGTTCTCGATCTGCGACTCGATCTGGAAGCGGTTGAACAGCGGGATGTCGTCCTTGTACTGCTTGAGCTTGCGCAGGCTCTGCGGCATCACCTGCTGCATGAACTCGCGGGCGTCGGCGTACAGCTCGTCGGTATCGACCAGGATCTCGCCGACGTCGGCGCGCAGGTAATCGCGCAGGGCACGGATGATCAGGCGCGATTCCTGGTAGATCAGGAACGGGCCGGGCTTGCTCAACGCCGCCTCGGCGATAGCCTTCCAGCTCTGCAGCAGGTAGTCCAGGTCCCACTGCAGTTCTTCGGCATCGCGGCCGACACCGGCGGTGCGGATGATCACGCCCATGTCGTCGGGGATGTCGAGCTTGTCCATCGCCTCCTTGAGGGCGGCGCGGTCGTCGCCCTCGATCCGGCGCGAGACGCCGCCGGCACTGGGCGAGTTCGGCATCAGCACCATGTAGCGGCCGGCCAGCGAGATGAACGTGGTCAGGGCGGCGCCCTTGTTGCCGCGCTCGTCCTTGTCGATCTGGACGACGATCTCCTGGCCTTCGCGCAGCAGCTCGCGAATGCCGGCCTTGTGGTGGTCCACGCCGGCCTGGAAGTAATCGCGGGAGATTTCCTTCAACGGCAGGAAGCCGTGGCGCTCGGCGCCGTAATCGACGAAGGCCGCTTCCAGCGAGGGCTCGACGCGGGTGATGCGGCCCTTGTAGATGTTGGACTTCTTCTGTTCCTTGGACGGCTGTTCGATATCGATGTCGTACAGGGTCTGGCCGTCGACGATGGCCACGCGCAGTTCTTCTGCCTGCGTGGCATTGATCAGCATTCGCTTCATTGTTGCGTTCCTCGCGCGCTGCTACCGCGCGGAACGCCATGGCGTTTCGCCTCTGGATCGGTTCGCCGCCCCCTCGCGCGATGCGCGGACGGGGCCGGCTGGGCTTTCCAGCGCTACGACACCACGGCAGGCCGCGGGAGCGCTCTCTGTTTTAGGTGTACGTTCTAGTTGCTATGGAACCGGCGACCGCGTCCAGCAGACTGGGGCGTCGCACGGGGCATGTTCAGCGCGGATGCCCCCAAGGCATCCGGCGATGGTCGGGTAGGCCGGCGAGCCGCTAACATGGCCGCCCCGGGGGCGGTGGCCGCGCACTGTGCCGGAATCGTCGGAAGCCGGGCTTTCGGCCCGCATCAACTTCCAACGAAATCAAACCCTTATATCGCCCGCCGAGTGTAGCAGAATAAATCCCGGAATGACCGACCCCCATCCCCCGCGGCCTGGCCGCAAACCCGCCCGGCCCGCCGGCCAGAAACCCGCCCGGACCTTGCGCGCGGTGCAGGCCGCCAAGCGTGCCGGCGGCGATGACAAGCCTGCCGCGGACGCCGGGAAGCGGTCGGTGCCGCCGCGCCCGGCCGTTCGCGCCGGTGCAGCCGTTTCCCGTGGCGCGGGCGCTGGTGCCACCCCGCCACGTCCGGCAAAGCCGCCAACAGCGCCGGCGCATGGCCGGCCGGCCGGCGCGACCCCGACGCAGGTCGCCGAGGCCGGCGCCGCCGCTGCCGGCCCCGCTGCGTCCCCGGCCCGCACCCTCAGCGTGCCGGAAGACCGGGCCGGCCAGCGGCTGGACAATTTCCTGCTCGGCCAGCTCAAGGGCGCGCCGCGCAGCCTCATCTACAAGTTGGTGCGCAGCGGCCAGGTGCGGGTCAACGGCGGCCGCGCCAAGGCCGAGCGCAAGCTGGAACCGGGCGACGAAGTCCGGGTGCCGCCGCTGCGGGTCGCCGAGGAAGGCGAAAAAGCCATGCCGCCGGCGGCCTACATGGCACGGCTGGAGGCGGCCATCGTGTTCGAGGACGCACGCCTGCTCGCCTTGAACAAGCCTTCCGGGGTCGCCAGCCACGGCGGCAGCGGGATCAGCTTCGGCGCCATCGAAACGCTGCGCGCGCTGCGCCCGGGCCAGACCCTGGAGCTGGTGCACCGCCTGGATCGCGATACCTCGGGCCTGCTGATCGTCGCCAAGAAGCGCTCGGCCTTGACCGAGATGCAGGCCTTGATGCGCGAAGGCGATGGCGAGGAAGGGCGCGGCATCGCCAAGCGCTACCTGACCTTGCTGGTCGGGCGCATGCCCGACGGGGTGATGAGCGTGGAGGCGCCGCTGCACATCGGCCTGCGCCAGGGCGGCGAGCGCCACGTCCAGGTGCATGCCGAGGGCAAGCCCTCGCTGAGCCACTTCCGGGTGCTGGAACGGCGCGGCGGCCACTCGTATTGCGAGGTGCGGATCGAAACCGGCCGTACCCACCAGATCCGCGTGCACGCCCAGCACCTGGGCCACCCGGTGGCCGGGGACGACAAGTACGGCGATGCGGAGGTCAACAAGCGCTTGCGCGACCAGGCCGGCCTGCGCCGCTTGTTCCTGCATGCCGCCTCGCTGGAGTTCGCCCTGGACGGCGGCAAGACGCCTTACGTGCTCAATGCACCGCTGGCGCCGGAGCTGGCCGAGGTGCTGGAGCGCCTGGGCTGAGAGGGCGTTCCTGCTTCACCATTTGAACAACACAAGGCTGATCGCCAGCGTCGCCATTCCGCCGACCAGTCCATAGACGGTTTCGTGCCCCTTGGCGTAGCGCTTGGCGGCAGGCAGCAGTTCGTCCAGGGCCAGGAACACCATGATCCCGGCGATCACCCCGAACACGCCGCCGAACACCGCCGGCGTCAGCACCCGCGACAGCAGCAGGTAGCCGATCAGCGCGCCGACCGGTTCGGCCAGGCCCGAGAGCAGGCTGGCACCGAAGGCGTAGCCCTTGTTGTGGGTGGCGAAGTACACCGGCACGGCAATGGCGATGCCTTCGGGGATGTTGTGGATGGCGATGGCGAAGGCCAGCGGCATGCCGACCGACGGGTTGTCGAGCGTGGCGAAGAACGTCGCCAACCCTTCGGGAAAGTTGTGCGCGGTGATCGCCACCGCCGTGAGCAGGCCGACCCGCTTGATGTAGGCGCGGTTGTCCTGCTGGAACAGGGGATCGTCGGTGCTCAGGCCGTCATGCGGGTTGGGCACCAGGCGGTCGATCAGCACGATCAGCAGCATGCCGCCGAGAAAGGCCAGCGTGCCGGCGGCGAAGCCCCACTGCGGGCCATAAGCCTGCGAGAACGAGTCGATGGACTTGCCCAGGATCTCGGTCAGCGACACGTACACCATCGCACCGCCGGCGAAAGCCAGGCCGAAGGCGAGCAGCCGCGGATCGGGACGGCGCGAGAAAATCACCATCAGGCTGCCAAGGGCGGTGGCCAGCCCGGCGGCGAGGGTGACGGCCAGGGCGATCCAGACAGCGGGCGGGAAGAGGGTCGACACCGCGCGATTATGCCGAGGCAGTGTGAAAGCCGGGCGCTGTTTTCGGCAGGCGCCTTCGTCCCCTCGAGGCAATGGCCGGGACGGGCGCACCCGCCCGACCCGGCACGACCGCATTTCGTACCTGGGAGCGGGCGGTTGGTCACATCAAGACCGGCGCGGGCCGTTCCAGCGCCCAAACTCTCGAGCACACACGAAGAGGGGCAAGGAATGCACTGGCACATCCACTCGCGACACGCTTCCTTTCTGCTGGCCGGCTTTTTGCTGGCCGGAATGGCCGCCGCGGGCCTGGGTTGGACGGCGGCACCCGCGACCGGAGCTGGCGCCGCCGCGCCGCGCGGCTCGGCCGATGACTGGACGCAGTACGGCGGCGCCCCCGGCGGCGGCCAGTACTCGGCGCTGGCACAAATCACCCCGGCCAACGTCGATCGGCTGCGCATCGCCTGGTCGTTCCGCACCGGCGAGCTCGGCGCGGGCCTGCCCGATCCGGAGCGGCGCCGCTTCGAAGCCAATCCCCTGGTCATCGACGGCCGGATGTACCTCAACACCGGCACCGGCATCGCCTTCGCATTGGATGCGGCCAGTGGGCGCGAGCTGTGGTCGCACGATGCCAGGGTGGCGCGTGACCACCAGTACAGCGATCCGGCCTCGCGCGGGGTGAGCTATTGGCGCGATCCGCAGGCAGCGCCGGGCGCTGCCTGCCGCGAGCGCATCGTCTACGGCACCCTGGACGCGCGCGTCATCGCGCTCGACGCCGCCGACGGCAAGCCCTGCGCAGCGTTCGGCGATGGCGGCCAGATCGACCTGCGCACGGGCATCGACATCCGCTCCGCGCCGCAGGAGCGCTGGCAGAACTACGCGGTGACCTCACCACCGGCCATCGCCGACGGCGTGCTGGTGGTCGGCAGCTCGATCGGCGACAACCGCGCCAGCGCACTGGAGCAGGGCGTGGTGCGCGGTTACGACGTGCGCAGCGGGCGCGAGTTGTGGCGCTGGGATCCGGTGCCGCGCGATGCCGCGCAGGCCGCCGCGCAAGGTTGGGATCCCGCCCAGGCCGCCACCGTTGGCGCGGCCAACGCGTGGGCGCCGCTGTCGGTCGATGCCGCGCTCGGCCGCGTCTATGTGCCGACCGGCTCGGCCAGCCCGGACTATTTCGGCGGCGAGCGCCGCGGCGACAACCGCGACGCCAACTCGCTGGTCGCGCTCGATCTGCACAGCGGCCGCCGCCTCTGGGCACGCCAGCTCGTGCATCACGACCTCTGGGACTACGACCTGGCCTCGCAGCCGGTGCTGACCACCGTGCAGACCGCGCAGGGCCCGCGCGAGGCCGTACTGCAGGCGACCAAGACCGGCTTCCTGTTCGCCTTCGACCGTCGCGACGGCGAGCCGGTGTTCCCGATCAGCGAAGTGCCGGTGCCGGCCTCCGACGTCCCCGGCGAGCATGCCTCACCGACCCAGCCGATGCCCGAACCGGCGCTGCGGCTGGCGCGCATGCAGCCGGTGACGGTGGCCGATGCCTGGGGCCCGCTGCCGGGCGAGCGCCGCGACTGCGAACGCCAGATCGCCGCGCTGCGTTCGGAAGGACTGTTCACCCCGCCCAGCGTGCGCGGCACGATCGCTTTGCCCGGCTGGGCCGGCGGCGTGAACTGGGGCGGCATCGCGGTCGATCCGCAGCGCCAGTTGGCGATCCTGCCGGTCACCGATCTGCCCATGCAGGTGGCGCTGATCCCGCGCGAGCGCTTCGACTGGGACGACGAGACGAAGTACCCCGGGCAGGAGTTCAACACCATGGCCGGCACCGCCTATGGCATGCGCCGCGGCGTGCTGAAGTCGGCCAAGGGCACGCCGTGCGTGGCGCCGCCGTGGGGGCGGATGGTCGCCGTCGACCTGCGTACCCGGCGCGTGGCCTGGGAGCGGCCGCTGGGCACCCTGGAGGAAACGCTGCCGTGGCTGCCACTGGAGGCCGGCTTGCCGATCCTCGGTGGTGCGACGGCCACCGCCGGCGGGGTGACCTTCATCGGCGGCTCGGGCGATGCGCGCCTGCGCGCGCTGGACACCGCCACCGGCAAAACGCTGTGGCAAGCCAAGCTGCCCGCCGGTGGCCAGGCCACGCCGGCGGTATATGCGGCCGACGGGCGCCAATACGTGGTGATCGCCGCGGGGGGCCGCGAGGGCCTGGGGCCGATGGGCGACTACGTCATCGCCTACACGCTGGACGGGCAGGGCAGGGAAGTGGTGTTCCAGCACGGCGTCGGCGTGCGGATGGCGGTGCTGGCGGGCGTCGCGGCGATGCTGCTGGGCGGACTGGCCTGGCTGGCTCGCGCACTCTGGCGGCGGCGTGCGGCGCGGCGTGCCGCTGCCTGAAAAACAGCGCCCGGCAGTTCGCCGGGCGCCGTGGCCAGAGGCGACGTCGCGACTCAGCCGCCGCGGCGTGCGCGCTCTTCGATGGCGAAGCACTCGTCGGGCTTGGGCTGCGGCGGCTTGAAGTCCACCGGCACCTGGATGGTGGTCGGCACCGGCTGGCCGTTGCGGGTGGCCGGGCGGAACTTCCAGTCGCGCACGCGCGCCTGCGCCGATTCGTCCAACTGCGGCTGGCCGCTGCTGCGCACCAGGGTCACCTCGGTTGGCTTGCCTTCGATGCCCACGGTGACCTTCAACACCGTCTGCCCGCCGGCACCGGCGCAGGCCAGCTCGACCGGGTAGGCGGGCGGCGGGGTGTCGATCGCGGCCAGCTCGGTCGGCGCCACGGCCGGCGCGCTCGGCGCCTCGGACTTGCCGCAGGCGGACAGGGCCAGCAGGCCCAGCGCGGGCAGCAGGATTCGGCGGGAAGGATTCATCGTCACGCTCCGGTATCGGTGAGGGCGGAAGCCTTGGCGGCGCAGATGAAGTCGTTTTCGCTCAGGCCGCCGACGTCATGGGTGGAAAAACGCACCACGGCGCGGTTGTAATGCACACCGAGGTCGGGATGGTGGTCTTCGGCGTGCGCGATCCATGCCAGGGCGTTCACGAAGGCCATGGTTTCGTAATAGTTGCGGAAGGGGAAAGTGCGCGTGAGCGCGGTGCCGGCTTCGGCCAGCTCCCAGCCGGGTACCTGCGGCAGCAGCTCGGCCAGGCGGGCCTCGCCGAGTTTGTGCTCGATACCCTTGCGGGGCAGGCAATGGGCCCGCTCGAGGGGGATCAGGTCGGTCATCGGGGCGTCCTCGCGTTGGCTGACAATGCCGCGGCCGGGATGCAGGGTCTGCATGGGCGAGCGGCGCGACAAGGGTAGAATAACCAAATGATCCAGATATCCGACAAAGCGCAGAGCCACTTCCGGCGGCTGATCGAGCGCGAAGGCGTGCCCGGCATGGGCGTGCGCCTGGCTGCGGTGGACGCCGGCACGCCACGCGCCGATGCGCGCCTGGAATTCGCCGAGCCCGCCGACCTGGCCGGCGACGAATGGGCCGTGGACTGCGATGGCTTCACCCTCTATATCGCCGCCAACAGCGTGCAATGGCTCGACGGCGCCGAGATCGACTACGTCACCGCCGCCACCGGCAACCAGCAGCTCACCATCAAGGCGCCGAAGATCAAGGGCGAAGCCCCCGGCGATGCCGCCTCCCTGGTCGAACGCGTGCGCTGGGTGGTGGAGAACGAGATCAACCCGCAGCTGGCCTCGCACGGCGGCCGGGTCGCGGTGCAGGAAGTGTCCGCCGACGGCCTGGTGCTGCTGCGCTTCGGCGGTGGCTGCCACGGCTGCGGCATGGCCGACGTGACCTTGAAGCAGGGGATCGAGAAGACCCTGATGGGCCGGGTGCCCGGCGTGACCGCAGTGCGCGACGCCACGGATCACACCACCGGCGACGCACCCTATATTCCGCGCGACGCGGCCTGACCCCGCCGCGCCGGTGACGAAAGCCGCCGACCTCATCCAAGCCCTGCTGGCGCGCAAGCCGGTGGGCCCCTTGCTCGACCGGCGCAGCGGTCTTCCTTTTGCCTGGGGCCATTGGGTGCGCACGCGCGACGTGGTCGCGACGGTGGCCTATCCCGCACGCGAACTGAGCGATGCGATAGCGGCGCGGCCGGCCCGCGCCTCTGCCGGTGTGTTGCCGCGGCTGAGCGCCTGGCAGGCCTTCCGCCGGCTGTGGTGGCAGCAATGGGAGCCGCGGCCGCGCGACGAAACGCCGTACCACTGGCTCTCGGTGCTGGCCAGCCTGCTGATCCACCTGGGGTTCTTCATTTTGCTGCTGTGGGTGGCGGTGGTGCGCCTGGCGCAGCCACGCGACGAGGGCGGCGAAGCCGGGCGGGTCAAGCTGGAAATGATCGGCCGCGGCTCGCCCGACGAAACCGGCGGTGGCCCTGGCGAGCCCGATGCCGGCGGTGCCGCCTCGCCCGCACCGGCGCAACGGGCCACGGCCGCACGCACGACCCGCCGCGCCCAGGCGGCGGCGCGTGCGAGCACCGCGCCCGCCGCGCCGCCGCCCCCGCCGCCGGCCCCCGCAGAAGCCAGCACCGCCGCCAGCGACAGCACGCCGAGCGCCGAGCCGCTCACCCCGCCGCCGATGACCTTGCCGACGCCGCGCCTGCCCGAGCCGGTGATCGCCGACAAACCCCTGCAGGTCACCGAAACCCCGGTGACCACCACCGATTTCGTATTGCCGCCGCCGCAGCCGGTGGAGCTTGCGGTGCCGTCGCCGCGCGAAGTGACGCCGCCGCCGGTGCAGGTGCGCGAGCGCCAGGTCGTCATCGCCGAGCGCCCGCAGATCGCCACCGCGCGGGCACGCGAGGTCGACGTACCTAGCGTGCGTCCGCCGACGCCGGAAGTGCGCGAGCGCGAAGTGGTCGCCGTGGAAACCCCACAGATCACCGTGCCGCAGCCGCGCGCGCCCGAAGTGACGGCGCCGCAGCTGCAGGCGCCCGAACTGCAGGTTCGGCAGGTGGAATTGCCGGGCGTGGCCGATGCACCGGCCGCAGCGATGCCATCCCCGGCTACGTCCACCGCCGCGCCCACGCCGGCGGCGGTTGCCGGCGGTGTGGCCGACAACGGCGCCCCGGCGACAACGCATCCGGCCGCAGGCAGCGCTCCAGGCGCTTCGCCCGCATCCGGTACGGCCAGCGCGCAAGCGGCGGGTCGAACAGGGAACGGCAGCCGCGCCGGCGATCGCCCCGCCGGCAACCCTGCCGCGAGCGAAGGCAGCGGGCCACGCCCAGCGGGCAACAGTGGCGGCTGGGACACTGCCGCACGCGGCGAAGACTGGAGCGTAGGTCACCGCAACCAGGCCGGCGATGCCGGCGCCGCCGGCACGCAGGGCAGTGGCTTGTACGACCGCGACGGCAAACTGCGAGTGCCGGCCGAAGGCGACGGCAATGCCAGCGCTGCCGTACGAGGCGCCCCGGGTGGCGACAAAGACGGCTGGAGCCGTGAACGCATCTCCAGTTCGGGCACGTGGTTGAAGCGGCCGCCGTACGACTATTCGCCAACGTCCTTCGATCAATACTGGCTCCCGAACGAGTCGCTATTGGCCGAGTGGGTGCGCAACGGCGTCAAGGAAATCGAGATCCCGATCCCGGGCAGCAACTCGCACATCAAGTGCGTGGTGTCGCTGCTGCAGTTCGGCGGCGGCTGCGGCCTGACCGATCCGAACAAGAACGAGCAGCCGGCCGAAGCGCGACCGCCGCCGGACGTACCGTTCAAGAAAGCGCTGCAGGAAGACAACGGCAGCGTGCGCTGAATGCGTAATGGCGCCAAGGTGCGCGCAGACGAGGGCAAGGTGGCGTTTGATCATGCGTATCTTCGCATTACGCAATGTGACTGAAGACGCTCAGCAAACAAATTACGATACATCTCGTCGATGCGATTTATCGCGTAGCTGCAGAAAAGAGCGCTTCGGATAGTTCGGCCACCTCTTCGATATAGGTGGCTTGGCATGAACAGGATCTATCGTTTGGTGTGGAATAACGCCCTCGGCGCACTGGTCGTGACGTCGGAACTCGCTAGATGTCATGTGGCGGGAGCGGTTCGATTAACTGGCGCTTGGAAGGTATTGCCGCTGTCCGCCGCATTGGCGCTGCCGTTGTCTGCAGTGGCAACCAACTATGGTCCGGGAGGCATCACCTCCGTTCCTGGTGGGCTATGTGGTACTCCCGGTGCAATCGGTCCAGACGGAATCAATTGGGGCGACACCAAGGATCCGGCACCGGGCAGCGGTAGCTGGGCCAATGTCATCGGGTGCGGTGCGTCGGGCGGCGACATGAATGCTGTGCAGGTGTTGGGCCCGCATAGCAAGGCGCTCGGCGACGCTGCCGTGTCGATTGGTTTTGCCGCGTCGGCTGGCACGCGCGCGATTGCAGTGGGCATGGACGCCTTGGCGGTGGGAACGAACTCAACCGCGCTGGGCTCATGGAGCCAAGCGCAGGGGCGGGGCAGTGTCGCCATCGGCGGTGGTGCCGACGCAAACAATCGGGCACAGGGTGCAAAGGCCGCAGCAGCCAACAGTATCGCGGTGGGCACCCGCTCAAGCAGCGACGCGGCCGCTGCGCTGGCCCTTGGCGCCGACGCCGTCGCCGGCCAGGCGGGTGCAGTGGCGCTGGGCAGCGCCTCGACGACCGACGCAGCCGTTGCCACCGCTTCCGGCACGATTGCCGGCACGAACCATGTCTATGCCGGGACCGCGCCGGCAAGTACGGTCAGCATCGGCAAAGCAGGCGCCGAGCGCACGCTGACCCATCTTGCGGCGGGACGCGTCAGTGCTTCCAGCACCGACGCCATCAACGGCAGCCAGCTCAATGCAACCAACGTAGCGGTGACTGCAGTGGACGGCGCCGTCGATCGTCTTGGCAGTGATGCCGCCGGCCGGCTGGGCGGTGGCTCGACCTATGACTCGTCCACGGGGGGGCTGACGGCACCGACGTACAACGTGGCCGGCAAGACGGCGAACAACGTAGGCGACGCGTTGACGAACCTCGATGGTCGCGTCAACCAGGTGGACCAGCGCGTTACCAACCTCGGCGACCAGCTCAACAGCGGTAGCGTCGGTTTGGTGCAGCAGGACGCAGCCACCAAGGTCATCACCGTGGCCAAGGATAAGGACGGCAAACAGGTGTCCTTCGCCGGTACCGAAGGCGACCGCGTTCTAACCAACATCGCCAAGGGTGCGGTGAGTCAGGCCTCGGTCGAAGCAGTAAATGGCTCGCAGCTGTTTGGCACCAACAAGTCAGTAGCCGATTCGTTGGGCGGTGGCTCGAAGGTCAACTCCGATGGCACGATCAGCGGACCGACCTATACGGTCGAGGGCAAGCCGGTGAACAACGTTGGCGACGCCATCAGCAACATCGACGGTCGGACCACGGGCAACACCACCGCGATCACTAACCTCGGCAATCAACTCAACAGTGGTAGCGTCGGTTTGGTCCAGCAGGATGCGACCACCAAGACCATTACCGTGGCCAGGGACAGGGCCGGCAAACAGGTGTCTTTCCTGGGCACCGATGGCAGCCGCGTGCTGGTTGGCGTGGCCAGGGGCGCGATCAACGAGACCTCGGTCGAAGCGATCAACGGTGCGCAGCTCTACGGCACCAGCCGCTCGGTCGTCAATGCGCTCGGTGGCGGCTCGAAGGTCGAGCCGAACGGCACGATCAGCGCGCCGACCTATACGGTCGAGGGCAAACCGGTGACCAACGTCGGTGATGCAATCACCAATATCGACGGTCGCACCACCAGCAACACTACCGCCATCACCCAGCTCGGCGACCGGATCAACAATGGTGGCCTGGGCCTGGTGAAACAGGATGCCGCCAGCCGTGACATCTCGGTGGCCAGCGACAAGGACGGCAAGCAGGTAACCTTTGCCGGCACCGAGGGCGTTCGCGTGCTTGCGGGCGTGGCGAAGGGCGCGGTCGACGAGGCCTCGGTGCAGGCAGTCAACGGGTCGCAGCTGCACGGCACCAGCAAGTCGGTGGCCGCTGCGCTGGGCGGCGGTGCCAAGGTCAACCCGGATGGCACGATCAGCGCGCCGACCTACACGGTGGACGGCAAGTCGGTAGGCAATGTCGGGGACGCAATCAGCAATCTGGATGGGCGAGTAGCCAGCAACACCCAGGCCATCCAGAACATCGCCGGCGGTGGCGGGGTAAAATACTTCCGCGCCAACTCCACCGCGGCCGGTGCCCAGTCCAGCGGTGCCAATGCCGTAGCTGCCGGCCCGCAGGCCGTCGCCAGCGGCACTGCGGCGGTGGCGATCGGCAACGGGGCGCAAGCCAGCGCCGACAACAGCGTGGCCATCGGCGCTGGCGCTGTCGCCGATCGCGCCAATACGGTTGCCGTGGGCCGTGCCGGCCAAGAACGCACCATCAGCCATGTCGCCGCCGGTACTGCCGATACCGATGCGGTCAATGTCAGCCAGTTGCGCAACACCCAACAGGGCACCGTGCACTACGACCGGCCGGCCACAGGCGCTGCACCGGATTACAGCAGCCTGAGTCTGGGCGGCCCCGGCGGGGCTACCACCACGCGGGTACGCAATGTCAGTCAGGGCGTTGCAGCGACCGATGCGGTCAATGTCGCGCAGTTGAACGCCGGCATGGAGCAGGCGGTGGGCCAGTCCCGTTCCTATACGGACGCGCAGGTGCAGATGCTGGGCAATGACATGTGGCGGATGCAGCGCGAAAGCCGTGCTGGCACCGCCTCGGCCATCGCAATGGCGGGCTTGGTGCAGGCCTACGAGGCTGGCGACAGCCTGATGTCGGTGGGTGTGGGCGGCTTCCAGGGCGAGTACGGCCTGGCGATGGGCCTGTCTGGCGTCACCGGCGATGGCAAGTACCTGTACAAGGCGCAGGCCAGCCACAACACCCGCAAGGATTTCGGGTTCTCGGTGTCGGCCGGCTGGCGCTGGTAAGGGCCATCAGCGGAGCTGGCTGGCGCTGCTCGCGCGGGATCGTTGCTTTGAGGTCAGGCCCGGGACAGGCGTCCCGGGCCTTTTCATTTCTGCGCATTCGCAGCCGGGCCGTGCTGCGAAGACGGGCGCATCCCACGGCCAGCGAGCGCTTCATTGCTCGCAACGCTTAACTCGACATTACTGTTGAGCGTTACTTTCTGCGAAAAATCGCATAGTTGGCACAGGGTCAAAAAGTGGGAAAGGTCGTTCCATTATTGGATGTTTCTCACTTCGTGCAACATAATCAATACGTTGCTGCGCCGCGATAACCGCGCCGATCAAGCCGCAACTGTGATGGAGTGAGATTCTCCCGCTGGTGTTCGCCTTCCCTGCACTGCGTTAGATTTTTCTAATATTCCGGTGCCGGTCCGATCCAGATCATGCGCGCTCTTTCCTCACAGCGGGTGCGCAATGAACAAGATTTATCGACTGGTCTGGAGCCGCAAGCAATCGGCTTTGGTGGTGGCTTCTGAATTTGCCAAGAGCGACTCGACCAGGAGGACTTGTACTGCGGTGCGCCCCGAGTGCGTACTGCTCGCCGCTGCCTTGGTCATGGGGCCACTCGGCAGTGCGGTGGCCGGAAGCCTGGACGGCGGCAAGGCGACAGGCACGGGTATTGCCATCGGCGCGGGTTCGACAGCGACCAGTGAGGGAGACAAGCTGGGGAGCAACGCAATCGCAATCGGCAATGGTGCGACTGCGAACAACTCGAACGGATCCTTGGCAATTGGCTCGGCGACCGCATCGGCTGATGGCGCAATCTCGATTGGCTTGACTGGCACGTTCGACGGGAAGTCGACTGCTTCGGGAGAGGACTCGATGGCGATCGGCAATGGCGCGAACGCAACGGCGCAGGCGGCTACCGCACTCGGCGTCACCGCACGGGCCGCTGCCAGCTTTGCGACGGCGGTTGGCAGTGGGGCGCGTGCTAGCGGCGCCTCTTCGTCGGCGGTGGGCAGGGACTCGAGAGCAGCATCCACGGACTCGGTGGCTATCGGACGTCAAGCAACCGCAGGCTCGGCCAGCGGCGGCACCGGCGCAGTAGCGGTGGGCTCGACAGCCTCTGCTGTAGGTGCGAATGCCTCGGCCTTCGGCTTTGGCAGTGCCGCGGCGGGCGCAAGTGCTCTGGCTGCCGGTACGGCCGCAACAGCCAGCGCCAGTGACGCAGTAGCGTTGGGGCGGGCGGCCAGTGCAGGCCAGAATGGCGCGGTGGCTCTTGGCGCCGGCTCAGTCTCCGCTGCGGCCGTTGCCACGTCTTCGGCCACGATTGCCGGCACCAGCCGCGCGTTCGCGGGCACTGCGCCAGCGAGCACGGTGAGCATCGGCGCAGCGGGTGCCGAGCGCACGTTGACCAATGTTGCCGCCGGTCGCCTTTCCCAGAGCAGTACCGACGCAGTGAACGGCAGTCAGCTCAACGCCACGAACCAGGAGGTCACCGCACTGGACGGCCGCGTGGACACGCTGGGCGCAAATACCGTCTCGAGTCTTGGCGGCGGCGCAAGCTACAACGCAGCCACTGGTCAGCTGACCGCGCCCACCTACCAGGTAGATGGCCAAAACTATCGCAACGTTGGCGATGCGCTGACCAACATCGATGGACGCACGACCAATAACACCACGGCCATCACCAACCTGGGCAACCAGATCAACAACGGCACCGTCGGCCTGGTCCAACAGGACGCGACCAGCAAGAACATCACCGTCGCCAAGGCCAAGGATGGCAAGAAGGTGGATTTCGCCGGCTCGGCGGGCAATCGCGTGCTCACGGGGGTGGACAAGGGTGTAGTGAGTGCCTCTTCGGTCGAAGGCGTGAACGGAGCACAGCTATACGGCACCAACAAGTCGGTGGTCGACAGCCTGGGTGGCGGCGCCAAGCTCAATCCTGACGGCACGATCGCGGGGCCGACCTACACGGTCGATGGCAAGCCGGTGAAGAACGTTGGCGACGCCATCACCAATATCGATGGTCGTACCACCACCAACAGCACCGCTATCACCAACGTGGACAAGCGCGTCACCAATTTAGGCGACCAGCTCAACAGTGGCAGCGTCGGCCTGGTCCAGCAGAACACGACCAGCCGCGACATCACGGTAGCCAAGGATACCAACGGCTCGCGGGTGAACTTTACCGGGACTGCCGGTACCCGCGTACTGGCAGGCGTGAGCAAGGGCGCCATCAGTACCACCTCGACCGAGGCGGTCAATGGCTCGCAGCTGTATGGCAGCAGCAAGTCCGTGGCCGATGCGCTGGGCGGTGGATCGAAGGTGAATCCGGATGGCACGGTCAGCGCCCCGACTTACACGGTCGATGGCAAGCCGGTGAAGAATGTCGGCGATGCCATCACCAATATCGACGGCCGAGTCACCAAGAACAGTACGTCGATCACCAACGTGGACAATCGCGTCACCAACCTGGGCGACCAGATCGAGGATGGTGCCGTGGGCCTGGTGAAGCAGGATGTCCTCAGCGGCAACATCACCGTGGCCGAGGACAGGGATGGCAAGCAGGTGTCCTTCGCCGGAACCGATGGCGACCGTGTACTAACCGGCGTGGCCAAGGGTGCGGTGAACGCGACCTCGGCTGAAGCCGTGAATGGCTCGCAGCTGCATGGCAGCAGCAAGTCCGTGGCCGATGCGCTGGGCGGTGGATCCAAGGTGAATCCGGATGGCACGGTCAGCGCCCCGACCTACACGGTCGATGGCAAGCCGGTGAAGAACGTCGGCGATGCGATTACCAATATCGACGGCCGCACCACCACCAACAGCACCGCTATCACCAACGTGGACAAGCGTGTCACCAATTTGGGCGACCAGCTCAGCAGCGGCAGTGTCGGTTTGGTCCAACAGGATGCGACGAGCCGCAACATCACGGTAGCCAAGGATGCCGATGGCAAGCAGGTGTCCCTCGCCGGCACCGAGGGTGCGCGCGTGCTCACTGGTTTGGCGAAGGGAGCAGTCAGTGCAGCTTCGACCGAAGCGATCAACGGCTCGCAGCTGCATGGCACCAACCAATCCGTGGCCGACGGCCTGGGTGGCGGCACCAAGCTCAACCCCGATGGCACGATCAGCGGGCCGACCTACACGGTCGATGGCAAGCCGGTGAAGAACGTCGGCGATGCGATCACCAATATCGACGGCCGCACCACCACCAACACCACCGCGATCACGAATCTTGGGAATCAGCTCAGCAGCGGCAGTGTCGGTTTGGTCCAACAGGATGCGACGAGCCGCAACATCACGGTAGCCAAGGATGCCGATGGCAAGCAGGTGTCCCTTGCCGGCACCGAAGGTGCGCGCGTGCTGACCGGTTTGGCCAAGGGAGCAGTCAGTGCAGCTTCGACCGAAGCGATCAACGGCTCGCAGCTGCATGGCACCAACCAATCAGTGGCCGACGGCCTGGGTGGTGGCACCAAGCTCAACCCCGATGGCACGATCAGCGGGCCGACTTACACGGTCGATGGCAAGCCGGTGAAAAATGTCGGCGACGCCATCACCAATATCGATGGTCGCACCACCAACAACACCACCGCGATCACCAACCTGGGCGACCAGCTCAACAGCGGCAGTGTGGGCCTGGTCCAGCAGGAGGCGAAGAGTCGCAACATCACCGTGGCCAAGGACAAGGATGGCAAGCAGGTGTCCTTCACCGGCATCGATGGCGATCGTGCTTTGACCGGCGTGGCCAAGGGTGCGATCACGGCGTCCTCGGCCGAGGCGGTCAATGGCTCGCAGCTGCATGGCAGCAGCAAGTCCGTGGCCGATGCGCTGGGCGGTGGATCGAAGGTGAATCCGGATGGCACGATCAGCGCCCCGACTTACACGGTCGATGGCAAGCCGGTGAAGAACGTCGGCGATGCGATCACCAATATCGACGGCCGCACCACCACCAACAGCACCGCTATCACCAACGTGGACAAGCGCGTCACCAATCTGGGCGACCAGCTCAACAGCGGTTCGATTGGCCTGGTCCAGCAGGATGCGACTACCCGTGACATCATCGTGGCCAAGGACACCAATGGCTCGCGCGTCAACTTCAGCGGCACCGGCGGCGCCCGCGTGCTGGTCGGCGTGGCCAAGGGCGCGGTGAGCGCGGCTTCGACCGAAGCTGTCAATGGCGCGCAGCTGCATGCGACCAATCAATCGTTGGTGGAAAGCCTGGGCGGCGGCGCCAAGGTCAACCCGGATGGCACGATCAGCGGGCCGACCTACACGGTCAATGGCAAGCCGGTGAACAACGCCGGCGATGCCATCACCAATATCGACGGCCGGGTCACCAACAACACCACTGCGATCACCAACCTGGGCAACCAGATCAACAGCGGCACGGTGGGCTTGGTGCAGCAGGATGCGGCGTCCCGCAATATCACCGTGGCCAAGGACAAGGACGGCAAGCAGGTTTCCGTCGCCGGTACCGAGGGCGAGCGGGTCGTCACCGGTGTGGCGAAGGGCGCAGTCAGCAATGGCTCGACCGAGGCGATCAATGGCGCGCAGTTGCGTGCCACCAACCAGAGCATCGCCGATGGCCTCGGCGGCGGCGCCAAGGTCAATCCGGATGGTTCGATCAGCGGCCCGACCTACAAGGTTGGCGGCAAGACCGTCAACAACGCAGGCGATGCCATCACCAATATCGACAGCCGGGTGACCAACAACACCCAGGCCATCCAGCAGATCACCGAGGGCGGCAGCGTGAAGTACTTCCGCGCCAACGCCACCGGCGAGGCGGCGTTGGCCAGCGGCACCAATGCGGTTGCCGCCGGTCCGGCGGCGGTGGCCGCGGATGCTGGCAGCGTAGCGGTTGGCAACGGCGCACAGGCCAAGGCCGACAATAGCGTGGCGATCGGCGCCGGTGCGGTGGCCGATCGCGCCAACACGGTGTCCGTGGGGCGCGCGGGCCAGGAACGCACCATCAGCCATGTCGCAGCTGGCACGGCAGAAACGGACGCGGCCAACGTGGGCCAACTGCGTGCCTTGCAAGCGGGCAGCGCGCAATACGACAAGAGCCCGTCGGGTGGCGCGCCGGATATGACCAACATGACCCTGGGCGGTCCGGCGGGCAGGGGCACGACGGTCCACAACGTGGCCAACGGTGTCGCGCCGATGGACGCGGTCAACGTGCGCCAGCTGCAGTCGGGCATGGACCAGGCCGTGGGCCAGTCGCGGGCCTATACCGACGCCCGGGTCGAGGCGCTGGGCAACGATATGTGGAATGTGCAGCGCGAAAGCCGCGCCGGCACGGCGTCGGCCATCGCGATGGCGGGCCTGGTGCAGGCTTATGAAGCCGGCGACAACCTGATGTCGGTGGGCATGGGCAGTTTCCAGGGCGAGTACAGCCTGGCGATGGGGCTGTCGGGCGTCACCGACAATGGCAAATACTTGTACAAGGCCCAGGCCAGCAGCAATACCCGCAAGGACTTCGGGTTCTCGGTGTCGGCCGGCTGGCGCTGGTAAGGCTTTGGCGGGCGGTGCCCGGAAAGACGCCGCCCGCAAAGCGCTGACGGTCTGATGCGAGCCCCGGGACAGGTGTCCCGGGGCTTTTCTTTTTCAGTGCACGCCTTGCAGGTCGCGCAACTGCGTGCCGCGCGAACCGAAGTACGCGGCCAGGTCGGCGATGTCCTGATCGCTGAGGTTGGCGGCCTGCGGCGACATCAGCGGATGCTGGCGGTCGCCCTGGCGATAGGCCTGCAGCGCATGGGCAAGGTAGTCGCCGTATTGGCCGCCGAGCTTGGGATAGGTGGCGTCGATCGGCGTGTTGCCGTCCGGGCCGTGGCAATCCACGCAGCTCTGGCCGGTGGCCTTGCCCTTGGCATGGGCGAGCTTGTCGCCGGCCTCGACATGACCGGAGGGCAGGCCGGCCGAGGAACCGGAGCCGTGCTCGCCGCTGGCATGGCCAGGATCGGCGGCGGAAGTGTCCTTGGACTCCACCTGGGACTGGGTGCACGCCCCCAAGGCCAGGGCAGCAAACAGGACGATGGCGAAACGCTGGGCGTTCTGGGCTTTCGACATGGTTGCGCTTACTTGAGGGTGGAAAGGAAGGCGGCGATGTCGGCGATGTCCTGGTCCGAGAAGCTCTGGGCCTGGGCCTGCATCGTCGGATGCTTGCGCTTGCCTTCCCGGTACTCGACCAGGGCCTGGGTCAGGTATTGCGACGACTGCCCGCCGATCTTGGGCACCCGGAAGCTCGGGTAAGCGTTCTTGTACCCGGGGATGCCGTGGCAGCCCTGGCAGGTGTAGGTGAGCACCTTGCCCTTGTCCGGGTTGCCGGTGGGCAGCGCGGGGGCGGGGGCCGGCGCCGGCGTGGCGGCGGCAGGAGCAGCCGGCGGAGCGGCGGCGGGAACGGGTGTAACGGACTGCGGATTGGCTCGGGCGACCCAGAATGGCAATAGAACGACCAGAGCGAGACAAGCGGCGAGCGGCTGCGGGCGCATTGGTTTCGTTGTCCGGAAGGCAGATTTGGAGTCGTTCCGGAGTGGGGGTGGCACGGAACGCTCCGAGTATGCCTGTGAATGGCGCCGGCGGGAACGGGGGTGAATAGGCGCGCAGGTCACCATGACCTTTGGGCCATTGGCGTTCTGGTCAGGTGGTGATTTACTTGCCTACAACACCTGTTCACCGCATCCACCAGGGACACGACGATGTCGCGAATCTCCTTCCCGCTCGGCCGCACCGGAGTCTGTGCCGCCGCGCTTCTGCTCTCCACCTCCATGCTGATGACCGGCTGCAAGCCGGGCGACGCCAACGAACAGGCCGCCAAGGAAGGCGACAAGAAGGAGGACAAGGCCGCCGATGCGGTCCCGGTGGAGGTGGCCAAGGCGGCCCGCCGCCCGGTCGCCGCCAGCTACACCGGCACCGCGGCGCTGGAGCCGCGCGCCGAGTCGCAGGTGGTCGCCAAGACCTCCGGCGTGGCGCTGCAGGTGCTGGTCGAAGAAGGGCAGAAGGTGCATGCCGGCCAGCCGCTGGTGCGGCTGGACCCGGACCGCGCGCGCCTGGCCGTGGCCCAGAGCGAGGCGGCGATGCGCAAGCTGGAGAACACCTACCAGCGCGCCAACCGCCTGGTGGCCCAGCAACTGGTCAGTGCCGCCGAGGTCGACCAGCTCAAGTTCGATGTGGAAAATGCGCGCGCCCAGTACCGCATGGCGGCGCTGGAGCTGAGCTACACCACGGTGGTGGCGCCGATCAGCGGCGTGATCGCCTCGCGCTCGATCAAGGACGGCAACTTCGTCCAGATCAATACGCCGATCTTCCGTATCGTCGACGACTCGCGCCTGGAAGCCACGCTCAACGTGCCCGAGCGCGAACTGGCCACGCTCAAGGCCGGCCAGCCGGTCAGCCTGGTCGCCGACGCCTTGCCGGGCAAGCGCTTCACCGGGGTGGTGGACCGCGTGGCACCGGTGGTGGATTCGGGCAGCGGCACTTTCCGGGTCATCTGCGCCTTCGCCGATGCGCAGGCCGACGCGCTGCAGCCGGGCATGTTCGGCCGCATCCGCATCGACTACGACCAGCGCACCGACGCACTGGTGGTGCCGCGCCTGGCGCTGCTGGAAGACGGCGACCCGGCGGTGTTCCGCGTGCGCGAAGGCAAGGTCTCGCGCGTGCCGGTCAAGCTCGGCTATGCCGAAGGCCAGTGGGTCGAGATTCGCGATGGCCTGAAGGAAGGCGACCAGGTGGTCACCGCCGGCAAGGTCGCGCTGCGCGATGGCACCGCGGTACAGGTGATCGGCGAGCCGCAGGCCAAGGTTGAGGCGGCGCAGGCCCTGGCCAAGGGAGACGAGGGCAAGCGTTCATGAGCGCCGGCCCCGAACATCCCGCCGGACACGGCCACGAACCGCCCGCCTACAAGCCCTCGGTGTCGATGGGCGGCGGCCTGGTGGAGTTCGCCACGCGCCGCCGTGTGACCATCGCGATGATTACGGTGACCATGCTGCTGTTCGGCGCGATCGCGCTCAACGGCCTGAAGGTCAACCTGCTGCCCGACCTGAGCTATCCCACGCTCACGGTGCGCACCGAGTACACCGGCGCGGCACCGTCGGAGATCGAAACGCTGGTCAGCGAACCGGTCGAAGAAGCGGTCGGCGTGGTCAAGAACCTGCGCAAGCTCAAGTCGGTCTCGCGCACCGGCCAGAGCGACGTGGTGCTCGAGTTCGCCTGGGGCACCAACATGGACCAGGCCACGCTCGAAGTGCGCGACAAGATGGAAGCGCTCAACCTGCCGCTGGAGGCCAAGGCCCCGGTGCTGCTGCGCTTCAATCCTTCGACCGAACCGATCATGCGCCTGGTGCTGTCGCCCAAGGCCGACGCCCGCGACGACGCCGAGGCGATCCGCCAGCTGACCATGCTGCGCCGCTATGCCGACGAAGACCTCAAGAAGAAGCTCGAGCCGGTGGCCGGCGTGGCCGCGGTCAAGGTCGGCGGTGGCCTCGAGGACGAGATCCAGGTCGACATCGACCAGCAGAAGCTGGCGCAGTTGAACCTGCCGATCGACAACGTCATCAACCGCCTCAAGGAAGAGAACATCAACATCTCCGGCGGCCGCCTGGAGGAAGGTTCGCAGCGCTACCTGGTGCGCACGGTCAACCAGTTCGCCAACCTGGAAGAGATCCGCAACCTGTTGGTCACCACGACCAGCAGCAATGGCGGCGGCGCCGACGCAGCGATGGCGCAGATGTTCGCCATTGCCGCGGCCAGCGGTTCGCAGGCCACGATGGCCGCCGCGGCCGAAGTGCAGAGCGCCTCGGCCGGCAGCACCAGTTCGATTGCCGGCGGCCTGCCGGTGCGGCTGAAGGACGTGGCCGAGGTGCGCCAGGGCTACAAGGAGCGCGAGGCGATCATCCGCCTGGGCGGTAAGGAAGCGGTGGAACTGGCGATCTACAAGGAAGGCGATGCCAACACCGTGTCCACGGCGGCCTCGCTGCGCAAGCGCCTGGAGCAGATCAAGTCTACCGTGCCGGGCGATGTGGAAATCACCACCATCGAGGACCAGTCGCACTTCATCGAAGAGGCGATCAGCTCGGTCAAGCATGACGGTGTGATCGGCGGCCTGCTGGCGATCCTGATCATCTTCCTGTTCCTGCGCGATGGCTGGAGCACCTTCGTCATCAGCCTGTCGTTGCCGGTCTCGATCGTCACCACGTTCTTCTTCATGGGCCAGCTCGGCCTGAGCTTGAACGTGATGTCGCTGGGCGGCCTGGCGCTGGCCACCGGCCTGGTGGTGGACGATTCGATCGTGGTGCTGGAAAGCATCGCCAAGGCGCGCGAGCGCGGCCTGGGCGTGCTGGAAGCGGCCATCGCCGGCACCCGTGAGGTGAGCATGGCGGTGATGGCCTCCACGCTGACCACCATCGCGGTGTTCCTGCCGCTGGTGTTCGTCGAGGGCATCGCCGGCCAGCTGTTCCGCGACCAGGCCTTGACCGTGGCGATCGCCATCGCGATCTCGCTGGTCGTGTCGATGACGCTGATTCCGATGCTGAGCTCGCTCAAGGGCCAGCCGCCGCTGGCGTTCCCGGAAGAGCAGCCGCATCCGCGCTGGCAGCCGGCCCAGCGCTGGCTCAAGCCGGTGGCCTGGCTGCGCAACGGCCTGGGCGCCGTGTTCCGCTACGGCTTCTTTGGCGTGGCCTGGCTGGTGGTGCGGATGTGGCGCGGGCTGTGCCGCGTCGTCGGCCCGGTCATGCGCCGCCTGAGCGAATGGTCGATGCGTCCGTACGAGTATGCAGAGCGCGGCTACCTGCGCCTGCTGCCGGGCGCGCTCGCCCGTCCGTGGCGGGTGCTGGGCATGGCCGCGGCGATCTTCCTCGCCACCGTGCTGGTGGTGCCGATGCTGGGCGCGGACCTGATCCCGCAGCTGGCGCAGGACCGCTTCGAGATGACGGTCAAGCTGCCGGCCGGCACGCCGCTGGCGCAGACCGACGGCCTGGTGCGCGAACTGCAGCTCAAGCACGGCAAGGATGCCGGCCTGTCGGCGCTGTACGGCGTGTCCGGCAGCGGCACCCGGCTGGATGCCAGCCCGACCGAGAGCGGCGAGAACATCGGCAAGCTGACCGTGGTCATGGCCGATGGCGGCAGCCAGAAGCTCGAGGCGGCCGAAACCGAAAAGCTGCGCGCGAGCATGGCCGGCCATCCCGGCGTGCAGGTCGACTTCGCGCGGCCGGCGCTGTTCTCCTTCTCCACGCCGCTGGAAGTGGAGTTGCGCGGTCAGGACCTGGCCGAACTGGAACATGCCGGGCAGAAGCTGGCCAAGCTGTTGCGCGCCAATCCGCACTACGCCGACGTCAAGTCGACGGTGGAGGAGGGCTTCCCCGAAATCCAGATCCGCTTCGACCAGGAGCGTGCCGGCGCGCTGGGCCTGACCACGCGGCAGATCGCCGACGTGGTGGTGAAGAAGGTGCGCGGTGACGTCGCCACCCGCTACAGCTTCCGCGACCGCAAGATCGACGTGCTGGTGCGGGCGCAGCAGAGCGACCGCGCCAGTGTCGAGGACATCCGCCGGCTGATCGTCAATCCCGGCAGCAGCCGTCCGGTGACCCTGTCGTCGGTGGCCGAAGTCGTGGCGACCACCGGCCCAAGCGAGATCCATCGCGCCGACCAGACCCGGGTGGCGATCGTCTCGGCCAACCTGCGCGACATCGACCTGGGTGGCGCGGTGCGCGAGGTCGAACAGATGGTCAAGGCCGATCCGCTGGCCGCCGGCGTGGGCATGCACATCGGCGGGCAGGGCGAAGAGCTGGCCGAGTCGGTGCGGGCGCTGCTGTTCGCCTTCGGCCTGGCGATCTTCCTGGTCTACCTGGTGATGGCCTCACAGTTTGAGTCGCTGCTGCATCCGTTCGTGATCCTGTTCACCATCCCGCTGGCCCTGGTCGGCGCGGTGCTGGCGCTGCTGCTGACCGGAAAACCAATCTCGGTGGTGGTGTTCATCGGCCTGATTCTGCTGGTCGGCCTGGTGACCAAGAACGCGATCATCCTGATCGACAAGGTCAACCAGCTGCGCGAGGAAGGCGTGCCCAAGCACACCGCGCTGATCGAGGGTGCGCGCTCGCGCCTGCGCCCGATCGTGATGACCACGCTGTGCACGCTGTTCGGCTTCGCCCCGCTGGCGCTGGCCTTCGGCGAGGGTGCCGAGGTGCGCGCGCCGATGGCGATCACGGTGATCGGCGGCCTGCTGGTGTCGACCCTGCTGACGCTGCTGGTCATCCCGGTGGTCTACGACCTGATGGACCGCCGCGCCGATGCCTACTACCTGGAGCGTGGCCGCCGCATGCGGGCACGCCAGGGTCATGGCGGGGCGGGCGAGGGCAGCAGCGGCGCCGGCGGCGCACTGGAGTCGGCATGAGCATCGCCGAGTTCTCCATCCGCCGGCCGGTCACCACGATCATGTGTTTCGTATCGCTGGTCGTGGTCGGCCTGATCGCCGCGTTCCGGCTGCCGCTGGAAGCGCTGCCGGACATCTCCGCGCCGTTCCTGTTCGTGGAGCTGCCGTACACCGGCTCCACGCCGGACGAAGTGGAGCGCAACCTGGTGCGCCCGGCCGAGGAAGCGCTGGCGACGATGACCGGCATCAAGCGCATGCGCTCGGTGGCCACGGCCGATGGCGCCAACATCTACATCGAGTTCTCCGACTGGGACCGCGACATCGCCATCGCCGCCTCCGATGCGCGCCAGCGCATCGATGCGATCCGCGACGACCTGCCCGAAGACCTGCAGCGCTATCACGTCTACAAGTGGTCCAGCAGCGACGAGGCCATCCTCAAGGTGCGCCTGGCCAGCCAGAGCGACCTGACCGGCGCCTACGACATGCTCGACCGCGAGTTCAAGCGGCGCATCGAGCGCATTGCCGGCGTGGCGCGCGTCGAAATCTCCGGCGCGCCGCCGAACGAGGTCGAGATCGCGATCAAGCCCGACCGCCTGACCGCGCACGACCTGAGCCTCAACGACCTGAGCGAGAAGCTGGGCAAGCTCAACTTCTCGGTCTCGGCCGGGCAGATCGACGACAACGGCCAGCGCATCCGCGTGCAGCCGGTGGGCGAGCTGCGCGACTTGCAGGAACTGCGCGACCTGGTCCTCAACAACAAGGGCTTGCGCCTGGGCGACATCGCCGACATCCGCCTCAAGCCGACGCGCATGGCCTACGGGCGGCGCCTGGACGGGCGCCCGGCGATCGGCCTGGACATCTTCAAGGAACGCAACGCCAACCTGGTGGAGGTCTCGCGCGCCGCGCTCAAGGAGGTCGAGGCGATCCGCAAGCAGCCGTCGATGAGCGACGTGCAGATCAAGGTCATCGCCAACCAGGGCGATGCGGTGACCTCCTCGCTGACCGAACTGGCCGAGGCCGGTGCCGTCGGCCTGCTGCTGTCCATCACCGTGCTGTTCTTCTTCCTGCGCCACTGGCCCTCGACGCTGATGGTGACCCTGGCGATCCCGATCTGCTTTGCGATCACCCTGGGCTTCATGTATTTCGTCGGGGTGACGCTCAACATCCTCACCATGATGGGCCTGCTGCTGGCCGTGGGCATGCTGGTGGACAACGCCGTGGTCGTGGTGGAGAGCATCTACCAGGAACGCGAGCGCTTTCCGGACCAACCCGAGCTGGCCTCGCTGGTGGGCACGCGCAACGTCTCCATCGCGCTCAGCGCCGGTACGCTGTGCCACTGCATCGTGTTCCTGCCGAACCTGTTCGGCGAGACCAACAACATCAGCATCTTCATGGCGCAGATCGCCATCACCATCTCGGTGTCGCTGCTGGCCTCGTGGCTGGTGGCGATCAGTCTGATCCCGATGCTCTCGGCGCGGATGAAGACCCCGGCGCTGGTGAAGTCGAACAAGGGCGTCATCGCCAAGCTGCAGGCACGCTACGCGCGCTTGCTGCGCTGGACGCTGGAGCACCGCGGCTGGAGCGTGCTCGGCATCGTCCTGGTGGTGCTGGTGAGCCTGGTGCCGATCAAGCTGACCAAGGTCGACATGTTCGGCGGCGACGGCGGCAAGGAGGCCTTCATCGGCTACCAGTGGAAGGGCTCCTATACCCGCGAGCAGCTCGGCGAGGAAGTCGCGCGCGTAGAGGCCTACCTCGACAAGAATCGCGCGCGCTTCCACATCAGCCAGATCTATTCCTGGTTCAGCGAGCAGGAAGGCAGCAGCACCATCATCACCTTCGAGCAGGGCAAGGTGAAGGCCAAGGACACCGCGGCGTTCCTGGAGATCATCCGCAAGGAGATGCCGCGTTCGGCACGCGCCGACTACAGCATCGGCAACCAGGGCGATGGCAACGGCGGCGGCGGTGGCAACAGCGTGCAGGTGCAGCTGGTGGGCGACTCGACCCAGGCCTTGCAGGAGATCGGCGAGGAAGTGCTGCCGCTGCTGGCCCAGCGCAAGGAACTGCGCGACGTGCACATCGACAACGGCGACCGCACCAGCGAGCTGGCGATCCGCGTGGACCGCGAGCGTGCGGCGGCGTTCGGCTTCAGTGCCGACGAGGTCGCGCGCTTCGTCGGCCTGGCGCTGCGCGGCTCGCCGATCCGCGAGTTCCGCCGCGGCGACAACGAGGTGCCGGTCTGGGTGCGTTTCGCCGGTGCCGAAACCACCCGGCCCGAGGACCTGGACAGCTTCACCGTGCGCACCAAGGACGGCCGCACCGTGCCGCTGCTGAGCCTGGTCGAAGTGCAGATGCGCCCATCGGCGAGCCAGATCGGCCGCACCAACCGCCAGACCACGCTGACCATCAAGGCCAACCTGGGCGAGAAGGTGACCCAGCCGGAAGGGCGCAAGGCAATGGAGGCGGTGCTCAAGAACATGAGCTTCCCGGCCGGCTACAGCTTCACCTTCGACGGCACCGATTACCAGGACGACGGCGAGGCGATGAAGCAGATGCTGTTCAACCTGGTGCTGGCGCTGCTGATGATCTACGTGGTGATGGCCGCGGTGTTCGAGTCGCTGCTGTTCCCGGCGGCGATCATGAGCGGCGTGCTGTTCTCGATCTTCGGCGTGTTCTGGCTGTTCGCGCTCACCGGCACCACGTTCGGCATCATGTCCTTCATCGGCATCCTGGTGCTGATGGGCGTGGTGGTGAACAACGGCATCGTGATGATCGAGCACATCAACAACCTGCGCCGGCGCGGCCTGAGCCGCACCGATGCGCTGGTGGAGGGTTCGCGCGAACGCCTGCGCCCGATCATGATGACCATGGGCACGGCGATCCTGGCGATGGTGCCGATCTCGCTGACCACCACCACCATGTTCGGCGATGGCCCGCCTTACTACCCGATGGCCCGTGCGATTGCCGGCGGCCTGGCGTTTTCGACCGTGGTCAGCCTGCTGTTCCTGCCCACCATCTACGCGATGCTCGATGACCTGAGCAGCGGCGTGTCGCGCCTGGTGCAGCGGGCGCGCGGGCGGGCCGAGCTGCCCGGCGCCGACGTCTCGGTGGTCTGAAGCAAGAACGCCGCCGGATCGGGATCCGGCGGCGCGCAAGGTGTCACCTGCGAGGTGCCACGGGTGGCCCGGGCGGGCGGTGGATCGTCGCCGCCGTCCGCTCGGGCCGTTCGGTGTTTACGCCCAGTTGGCGGCGATCACCGGTTCCAACTGCTTCCACTGCTGCTGGGTCAGGCTCTCCGTGCCGGCCGGGGCGGCGCCGAAGGCCGCCATTGCGTTGACCAGGTTGTCGACCTGGCTGGCCTTCAGCGTCTGGCCTGCCGCATCACGGAACGAATCCACGCGTGCGTCGGCGCTGCCGTACCAGTTGCTGAAAGTGAGCTTGTCAGGCACGCGCGTTTCCTGGGCCGTGCGGCTGTTGCCCGGATGGGCGAGTGCGCCCTCCAGCGTGTTGCTGTCCAGCGCGGTGACTTCCAGGTCGTCGCCCTTGCGACTGAACCACAAATGCTGGGCGTCGGCCCCCGACGCCTGAGCGAATACCACTTGGTCGCGACCGGCTGCATCGCCGTTGTCGATCACGTCCTGGCCGAACCCCTTGTCGAAGATATAGGTGTCATTGCCTTTGCCGCCCGCCAGGGTGTCGGCACCGGCGCCGCCGGTCAGCAGATCGTGGCCGTCTCCGCCGCTGAGGCTGTCGCTGCCCGTGCCGCCGTCCAGGACGTCGTTGCCCCGTCCGCCTTCGAGCATGTCGTTGTCGGCACCGCCATGCAGGATGTCGTTGCCGATGCCGCCGAAGAGCCTGTCTTCGCCAATGCCGCCATCGAGCGTGTCGTTGCCTTGTCCCGCATCCAGGAGGTCGTGGCCAGTGCCGCCGGCCATGAAGTCATCGCCATTGCGGCCGTAGAGGCGGTCGTGGCCAGTGCCGCCGTCGAGTGAGTCGTCGCCTTCGCCGCCATGCAGGCTATCGTTGCCTTCGCCGCCTTCCAGCAGATCGTTGCCCGCGCCACCTTCGAGGTAGTCGCCGCCCAAACCGCCGTATAAACGGTCATCACCGGCACCGCCATAGAGCTTGTCGTTGGCCACGCCGCCGTCCAGCAGATCACTGCGGTCGGTGCCGCGCAGGATGTCGGCGCCCCTGCCGCCGATATGCGACACGCCGTCGCCGCGATAGTCCTGGCGCCAGCGCGAACGTTCATCGAGACCGTCGAGCACGACTGGAACGTTGGCGCCGATGGGCGCACGTGTCGCGGTGGCGGCTTGCAGGCGAAGACTGGCGACCGGTGCATCCGGCATCGCCGCGCTGCCTGACGGAACCGCGTTACGGCGCCTGCCGATTCCAGACAGGCTGACTTGTCCGGAGATCCCACTGAACACCGGGCCATTGGAATCGTTGCCGCTCCAAAAGCCGTTGAAGATGGGCCCGCTTGCCTTCTTGGTCGGCGCGGCACCCGAGGTGCGGGCCGGAACGCGGCTGAGTTTGGCGATTTCCCTTATGTCGAACATGCGTTTTCCTTGAGTAGATTCCCTGAGACCGCTACCGCAGATCGAGAGGGCCGCCATCGGATCGATTCCGGTGGCGGCCCAGATGACTCAAGTGGCCCGAGCGGGCGAGGGCCTGCGCCGTCGTCCGCCCGGGCCGTTCGGTGCTTACGCCCAGTTCGCGGCGATCACCGGTTCCAGCTGCTTCCACTGCTGCTGGGTCAGGCTCTCCGAGCCGGCGGGGGCGGCGCCGAAGGCCGCCATCGCGTTGACCAGGTTGTCGACCTGGCTGGCCTTCAGCGTCTGGCCTGCCGCATCACGGAACGAATCCACGCGCGCGTCGGCACTGCCGTACCAGTTGCTCAGGGTGAGCTTGTCCTGGGGACCGTTGGTCTGGGTGGGCTGGCTGCCGGAACCGGCAACGGCAACGTTGGACTTGTTGCTGTCCAGCACCGTCACTTCCAGGTCGTTGCCCTTGCGGCTGAACCACAGGCGTTGCGCCTTGGACTCGGAGTCGGCGGTGAAGACCACCTGGTCATTGCCCGCGGCATCGCCGTTGCGGATGACGTCCTGGCCGATGCGCTGACCGAAGACATAGGTGTCATTGCCCTTTCCGCCTTCCAGCGTGTCGTTGCCCAGACCGCCCTGCAGCACGTCGTTGCCGTCGCCGCCGGAGAGCAGGTCATCGCCCAGTCCACCATAGAGACGGTCATTGCCGGCTTCGCCATACAGGCGATCGTTGCCCAGGCCGCCATCGACCGAGTCATCGTCATTGCCGGCATACACGGTGTCGTTGCCCAGGCCGCCCTGGACGAAGTCGCGGCCATCGCGGCCGTGGATGACATCGTCGCCGAGCCCGCCATCGAGGTAGTCATTGCCGGCACCACCGTCGAGCACGTCGTTGCCCAGGCCGCCGAACAGGCGGTCATCACCCGCGCCGCCCTCAAGCCGGTCATTGCCCAGGCCGCCATCGAGACTGTCGCTGCCGTTGCCGCCACGCAGGGTGTCGGCGCCGAGGCCGCCCGTGCGCGAGACGCCACCGGCCTGGAAATTGCTCGACCAGTCGCTGCCGCCGTACTGCGCGGTCACGTTGCTCTCGGTGGTGCCCGACGGGGCGTTGGTGCTGATGCCGTTGGCGATGCCACCGAACGGGGCGTTGGTGCTGATGCCATTGGCGATGCCGCCGATGCCGATACCGACCCCACCCGTGCCGATGCCAATGCCGCCAGTGCCGTAGCCGACACCGCCGGAGGTGCTGCCGCCAGTCACCGGCGTGGACACCACGGCCGGCTTGGCCGGCTGTGCGGCCGGAACCGTCGCGGCAGGACGGGTGTTGCCGCCGTTGCTCACGTTGTTGACGCCGTTGGCTACGCCGCCGATGCCGATACCGACACCACCCGTGCCGATGCCAATGCCGCCGGTGCCGTAGCCGACACCGCTAGAGGCGCTGCCGCCAGTTACCGGCGTGGACACCACGGCCGGCTTGGCCGGCTGTGCGGCCGGAACCGTCGCGGCGGGGCGGGTGTTGCCGCCGTTGCTCACGTTGTTCACGCCGTTGGCCACGCCGCCGATGCCGATGCCAACCCCACCCGTGCCGATGCCAATGCCGCCGGTGCCGTAGCCGACACCGCTGGAGGCGCTGCCACCAGTCACCGGCGTGGACACCACGGCCGGCTTGGCCGGCTGCGCGGCCGGAACCGTCGCGGCGGGACGGGTGTTGCCGCCGTTGCTCACGTTGTTGACGCCGTTGGCCACGCCGCCGATGCCGATGCCGACGCCGCCGGTACCGTAGCCGTAGCCGGTACCGCCGGTGCCGTAACCGATGCCGCCGGTGCCATAGCCGACGCCGCCGGCCAGGCCATTGAGCGCCTGCAGGGCGGCCAGGTTACCGTAGGTGCCCAGCAGGGGGTTCGCCTGCGCCGGGTAGATGGCGCCGGCGTATCCCGGCCAAGCGCCAAGCGAGACAGCCCGCTGGACGTGCTGCTGGACCTGCTGCTGGGCGCGTTGGAGGTTGGCGAAGTGTTGCTGGAGAATTGCGTTCATTTAAATACCTTGTTGGAAAAATGATGTGGCCGCAGGACGGCCGAGATGGACGAAATGACGCTCAGATACTTTGGGCGATCTCCTTGTTGATGCGTTCCGTTCCTGGGACTCATCGCTCGATCAGGCTTTCATCGACCCGGCGTTGCAGTGGCGAAAGGAAATAGCTGATCAAACGCCTGCTGCCGGTATGTATCTCCGCGCGCACGGCCATGCCCGGCGCGAGCGGCAACGCGCGTGCACCACCTCCGCGTTTCAAGCGCACGCGTACGCTGTAGACAGGCCCGCGCTGCGGGTCTGCGATGGCATCGGAGGACACCGAGGCGACCTCGCCGTCCAACATGCCGTAGCGGGTGAAATCGAAGGTGTCCACCTTGATCCGTACGCGCTGGCCGGCATGGATGAAGCCCACGTCGCGATTGGCCAGGAAGGCCTCGATTTCGACCGGTTGGTCGTTGGGCACGATGAGCAGCACCGGCTGTGCGGCGGTCACGACCGCGCCCGGTGCGCTCACCGCGAGCTGCTGGACGGTGCCGGCGACCGGCGCGGTCAGGCGGGTTTGCAGATCGCGCCGTTCGGCTTTGCGCAGCTCCTGGGTCAGGGCGATCACGCGCTGCCCCGACTCGGCTTGCAGGTCCAGCAGGCCGCGGCTGGCCTCGGCCACCGCACTCGCACGCTGGTCGGCCGCCTGCCTGCGCGCCGCCTGGGCCTGGGTCAGCCGGGCCTGTTGTGCGACGAGTTGCTGCTTCTGCTGTACCGCGGCCTGCTCGCGTTCGAGCCAGGCATGGCGGGAAACGTATTTGCCTTCGAGCAGGCCGCGATAATCGTCGGCCATCTGCCGGGTGATCGGCAGGGTGGTCTTGAGCGAGTCGATCGAGGCGACGGTGGCGCCGATTTCCGAGTCGCGCTGGGCCAGGGCCGAGTCGGCCTGCGCCAGGCGCGCCCGCAGTTCCTGGTATTGCACGTCGGTGCGGATGCGCAGTTGCGCGATGGCCTCCGCGGCGGTATCGGCCAGGTCGGGCAACACCGGCGCATGTCCATCGCGCAGCGCGGCCAGCAGCACGCTCGCGCGCGCCTGGTCCATCCGGGCATCGGTGAGCTGCGAATGCAACTGCGCCAGTTCGGCCCCGGTCAGGCTGGGATCGAATTCCACCAGCAACTGCCCGGCGCGCACGCGCTGCCCGTCCTGGACGTGGATGGCCTTCACCACGGCCAGGTTGTCGGGCTGAACCGGCTTGCTGCGGCCGACCGCGAGCACCTTGCCTTCGGCCACGGACACCACGTCCATGCGGCCGAGGAACGCCCAACTCAGCGTCAGCACGCACAAGGCGAGAATGAGGCCGAGCAGGACGCGCGGCGCCGGATGTGCGGGCGTGTCGCGCAACGCTTCGACTGCCGGCAGGAATTCCAGTTCATGCGGCAGGCGCGCAGGTCCGTCCATCTCGCGGCGGCCGCGCCAGCTCTCGCGCCAGACCGCGAGGGTGTGCTGCCAGACATGCGACAGGGCGCTCATCGCTCAGGCCAGCTGCAATTGGTGGAGACGGGCGTAGTGACCGCCCGGTTGCGCCAGCAGGGACGCATGGGTGCCTGCCTCGACGATCCCGCCCGCGTCCATGACCACGATGCGGTCGGCCTCGCGCACGGCGCTGAGCCGGTGGGCGATCACCAGTACCGTGCGTCCCTGGCGGATCGCGCGCATGTTGTCGTGCACGATGCGCTCGGACTCGTAGTCGAGCGCGCTGGTGGCTTCGTCGAGGATCAGGATGCGCGGATCGCCGATCAGCGCCCGCGCGATCGCGATCCGCTGGCGCTGTCCGCCCGACAGCGAGCTGCCGTGTTCCTCGACCAGGGTGTCGTAGCCGTGCGGCAGCGCCATGATGAACTCGTGTGCGCCTGCGGTGGCGGCGGCCTGCATCACCCGCTCCAGCGTCGCGGCCGGCATCGACAGCGCGATGTTCTCGCGGATGCTGCGCCGGAACAGCAGGTTTTCCTGCAGGACCACGCCGATCTGGCTGCGCAGCGAGGCCACGTCGACGGTGGACAGGTCGATGCCATCGACCAGGACGCGGCCACGCTCGGGCGCGTACAGGCGCTGCACCAGGCGGGTCAGCGTGCTCTTGCCGGAGCCGGAATGGCCGACGATGCCGACCATCTCGCCAGCGTCCACGCGCAGGTCCACGCCGCGCAGGACTTCCATGCCGTCGGGGCGATAGCGGAAGCGCACCTGCTCGAATTCGATGCGGCCGCGCAGTGCCGGCAGCTGCGCGCGCGATGCCTGCTCGTTCTCGGGCCGGGTATTGAGGATGTCGCCCAGCCGCTCCATCGATACGCCGGTCTGCTGGAAGTTCGTCCACGACTGGGCCAGCCGCATGATCGGCTGGCCGACACGGCCGGCCAGCATGTTGAAGGCGATCAGCTGGCCGACGCTGAGCTGGCCTTCGATCACCAGCCGCGCGCCCAGCCACAAGGTGCCGACGGTCACCAGCTTGCCGACCAGCGAGACTGACTCGCCGGCCATGTTGGCCAGGTTCTGGGTGCGGAAGTTAGCGCTAACGTATGCGGCTAAACGTTCATCCCAGCGCCGGACGAACTGCGACTCCACCGACATCGATTTGACCGTGTCGATGCCGCTGACCGTCTCCACCAACATGGCCTGGGTCTCGGCGCTGCGTTCGAAGCTGTGCTCGAGGCGTCGGCGCAGCACGGGCGTGACCAGGAGCGAGATGAGGAAATAGACCGGCAGGGAAGCGAGCACCAACAAGGTGAGCCAGCCGCTGTAGAACAGCATCACCGCAATGAACACCCCCGAGAACACCACGTCGAGCACGAGCGTGATGGTGTTGCCGGTAAGGAAGCTGCGGATGTTTTCCAGTTCGCGCACGCGCGCCACCGAGTCGCCGACCCGGCGCGCCTGGAAGTAGGCCAGTGGCAGCTGGATGAGATGGCCGAACAGGCGCGAACCCAGTTCCACGTCGATGCGGCTGGCGGTATGGGTCATCAAATAGCCGCGCAGCATCGACAGCAGGGTCTCGAAGGCCATCACCCCGAGCAGGCCGACCGACACCACGTCCAGCGTGCTGAGGCCGCGATTGACGAGCACCTTGTCCATCACCACCTGGAAGAACAGCGGGGTGACCAGGGCGAAGAGCTGGAGGACGAGCGAGGCGACCACCACTTCGCCGAGCACGCGGCGGTGGCGCACGATGGCCGGGATGAACCAGGACAGGTCGAAGCGCGCCAACTGCCCGGTCAGCGAGCTCTGCGATTGCACCAGCAGCAGCTGCCCGCTCCACTGCGAGGCCAGCGCCTCGAAATCGACAGTGAAGGTTTCGGCGCGAACGGGGTCGTGCAACAACGCGCGAGTGCCGGCGACCTTGGCGAACACGAAGTAGTGACCGCGCTGGTCGATGCCGATCGCCGGCAGCGGCGTGTGCGCCAGGCGCGGCAGGGACGTGGCCACGCGCTTGCACTTGAGCCCGAGGCGACGCAGCGCCAGCACCATCTCGCCGGGGCCGGGCGCGCCGCCTTCGGCATCCAGCTCGCGCCGCAGTTGTTGCGGCGAGGCGCTCACCCCGTGCAGCTGCGCGAGCATGACCAGGCAGGCCACGGCTGAGCTCAGGGCGTCTTCGGCGAGGGAAGGCGATGTGGGAAGGCTGGAGGAGGACACGGCGGCACACTGGCGGAGGGAGGCCAGAACGCCGGTGGGGCGCGAGGGCTGGGGCGCAATCCTAGGACTGCGCTCAGGTCATCGATATATGAAAATTCGGAGGCGGTAACGTTTACTCGCCGCCTCTGCGCATTGCTGATCAGTGCAGTGAGACTTCTCGCATAACAGGAAGGGTGCTTGCGCTGCGTGCACCATGTCTCAAGCTAATGCTTTCAAAGCAGCGCGATTTATGTGACGCCCATCAGATCATCTGCGTGTGGGAGGTCAGGCGCCTTGCAGGCGATGCAGGATTTGCAGGCCCGCCAGCCACACGCCGGTCATGCTGCCCAGATTGGTCAACAGGAACGTCAGCACTACGCGCGAGACGCGATTGCGATACCAGCCGCGCAGCGTCTGCGCGTCGTCGCGCAGACTGAGGAAGTCGCCGTACGCGGGCTTGCGCATCTGCACTTCCACCAGCGCGGCGAACGCGCCGGTGGGCACGCTCAGGCGGAATGGCTTGAACGGCGCGACCAGCGCGGCGGTCAGGATGCTCAGCGGATGGCTGCCGGCCAGCAACGCGCCCAGGGCGGCCAGGCCACCGGTGTACAGCGCCCACTGCAGCAACAGGTCGGTGCCCATGGCCATTCCGCCGCGCCAGAACCCCAGCGCGATGCCGGCGATGATCAGCGCCAGGATGCCCAGGGTGATCCAGGGAATGCGCCGGCGCTGCTGCACGAATTCCAGCTGTTCGCGCACGACGGTCGGGTCTTCGTTGTCCTGCTCCAGGTGGCGCGCCAGCCCGGCCAGGTGGCCCGCGCCCACTACCGCCAGCACCGAGCGCGGGCGCGTGGCGGCCGCGTCGCGCGCCGACAGCGCGGCTTCCTCGCGCAGGCGCGTGGCCATGTAGTGGTCGCGCTCGGCGATGATGGTGTCGTACAGCTCCGGACTTTCGCTGGCGAAGTCGCCGAAGCTGGCTTCGAGCATGTCGCCCTGCTTGAGCTTCTCGATTTCCTCTTCGCCGACTTCGTCGCTGGCGAACAGGCCGGTGAGCAGGCCGCCGGCCAGTTTGAGCTTGCCGATCAGGCCCAGGCGCGCCGAGGCGCGCTTGAACGTGGTGCCCACTTCGCGGTCGATCAGGTAGACCGGCAGGTGCTGCGCCTTGGCCAGGCCCACGGCCTGCTTGAGCTCGGCGCCGGGCTCGATGTCGAGCTGCTTGGCCAGGCGGCGCTGGTAGGCGGCCAGGGCCAGGTTGGCGGCGAACAGGGCCACGCGGCCCTTGCGGATCACCTGCACCAGGTCGAGCTTGGCCAGCGCATCGGGGTCGCTGAGCGCCTGCAGGCGCTGGCTGTCCAGCTCCACCGCCACCGCATCGAAGCGGCCGCTGTCGATCGCCTTTTCCACCGCGGCGACGCTGGCCTGGGACACGTGCGCGGTGCCGAGCAGGGTATAGCGCACGCCATCGCGTTCGATGATGCGGTGCGGCTGGCCGGACAACAGGTCGTCGTTGTCCGAGGTAAAAGTCTGTTCCATCACTTCACTTCTTCAATGGGAGGTTGGCCGCTACCGGCGCCGATCGCACGCTGCATCTGCACGGTGTCCAGCCAGCGGCCGTGCTTGCGGCCCAGGCCCTTGAACACGCCGACCAGCTCGAAGCCGAAGCGCTCGTGCAGGCGGATGGAAGCGACGTTGGCCGGCTCGCCGATCACCGCCACCATCTGCCGGTAGCCGCGCGCTTCGCATTCGTCGATCAGCCGCTGCATCAGCGCCGCGCCAACCCCTTTGCCCTGGGCCTCGGCGGCCACGTAGACCGAGTTCTCCACCGTCCAGCGGTAGGCAATGCGGGCGCGGTAGCTGCCGGCGTATGCATAGCCGACCACGCGCCCGTCGAGTTCGGCGACCAGGTACGGGTAGCCGGCGGCGAGCAGGTTGCGCCTGCGCTGGGCCATCTCGGCCGCGTCGGGTACGTCGTACTCGTAGGTGTTGACGAAGTCGGTGACCTCGACCGCGTAGATCGCGGTGATGGCCGGGATGTCGGCCTCGGTGGCGTCGCGCAGCAGCAGGGTCATGGTCGCCGGATCAGTCGATGTAGCGCTTGAGCAGGTCGCCGTAGGCATCGATGCGGCGGTCGCGCAGGAACGGCCAGATCCGCCGCACGTGCTCGCTGCGCTGCAGGTCGACCTCGCACACCAGCACGGTCGGTTCGCCGCCGGCCTCGGCGACGAACTCGCCCTGCGGGCCAAGCACGTGGCTGTTGCCCCAGAACTGGATGCCGGAAGCACCCACCGGCTTGTCGGCCGCCAGCGGCGAAGGCTCATGGCCGACGCGGTTGCAGCTCAATACCGGCAGGCCGTTGGCCACCGCATGGCCGCGGTGGCTCAGCACCCAGGCGTCGCGCTGGCGGTTCTTCTCGTCCTGCGCATCTTCCGGGTCCCAGCCGATCGCGGTGGGATACAGCAGCAGTTCGGCGCCGGCCAGCGCCATCAGGCGCGCGGCTTCCGGATACCACTGGTCCCAGCACACCAGCACGCCGAGGCGGCCGACCGAGGTGTCGATCGGCTTGAAGCCGATGTCGCCCGGGGTGAAGTAGAACTTCTCGTAGAAGCCCGGGTCGTCCGGGATATGCATCTTGCGGTACTTGCCGAGCAGGCGGCCGTCCTTTTCCAGCACCACGGCGGTGTTGTGGTACAGGCCGGCGGCGCGGCGCTCGAACAGCGAGCCGACGATCACCACGCCGTGCTTTTTCGCCAGCGCGCCGAGGCGTTCGGTGCTGGGGCCGGGAATGGGCTCGGCCAGGTCGAATTCGCCGACCGACTCGTGCTGGCAGAAGTAGGGGCCGTTGTGTAGTTCCTGCAGCAGCACCAGGCGCGCGCCTTGCGCGGCGGCTTCGGCCACGCGGGCTTCGATCACGGCCAGGTTGGCCTCGGCGTCGCCGTGGTTGCGCTCCTGGATGAGCGCGACGGTGAGGGTTTGACGGGTCATGGAAGCGGATCCGCGGGTGGGCGCAATCGACAAGGTTAACGCGCGCGAGGCAAGTCCGGCCGCCGCGCGCCGGACCGGTTCAGGCGGCCTGCAGGCCGGCTGGCAGCTGCATGGTGATGCAGTGCAGGCTGCCGTTCTGCCAGATCAGCGGGCGGCACGGCACCGGCACGATCTCGCGGTCGGGGAAGGCGTCGGCCAGCACGGCTTGCGCAGGTGCATCGGCCGGGTCGCCATAGGCCGGCATCAGCACCGCACCGTTGACGATCAGGAAATTGGCGTAGGAGGCGGCCAGGCGCCGCTCGCCATCGCGGATGGGCTTGGCCCAGGGCAGCGGGAACAGGCGGTAGGGCTGGCCACCGGTCTGGCGCAGCGCGGCCAGTTCGGCGCCCATCGCCTGCAGTTCCGCGTAGTGCGAGTCGGCCGGGTCGTCGCAGGACTGGAACACGATGGCATCGGCACCGGCGAAGCGGGCGAGGGTGTCGACGTGGGCGTCGGTATCGTCGCCTTCCAGGTAGCCGTGGTCCAGCCACAGCACGCGGTCCTGCGCCAGCCACTGCGCCAGGTCGGCGCCGAGCGATTCGCGCGAACGCTGCGGATGGCGCTCGTGCAGGCACTGCCAGGTGGTGAGCAGGGTGCCGGCGCCGTCGGTGTCGATGGCGCCGCCTTCGAGCGCGAAGTCGATGCGCTGGACCTCGCTGTCGGCGAACAGGCCGGCGCGGTGCAGGGCGCCCACCAGCAGGTCGTCGCGGCTGGCGTCGAACTTGCCGCCCCAGCCGGTGAAGCGGAAGTCGAGCAGGCGGAAGCCGCCGCCGGCGCGGCGCAGGGTGATCGGGCCGGAGTCGCGCAACCAGGTGTCGTCGTAGTCGACGGCGATGAAGCCGACTTTGCCCATGTCGACCCGGGCCGAGCGCAGGCGCGCCTCGGCATAGGTCTGCAGGTCTTCGTCGGCCACGCAGATGACGACGCGTTCGAAGCGGGTGATCGCCGCGACCAGCGCGATATAGGTCTCTTCCACTTCCGCCAGGCGCTGCGCCCAGTCGGTTTCGGCATGCGGCCATGCGATCAGCACGGCGGACTGGTTTTCCCATTCGGCCGGGAAGCGGATGTTTTCGGTCATTGCAGGGTCGGGCTCTTCGGAACGTTGCCCCCCGGGCCGGGGCGCGGGGGCGGGTGGGGCGGCAATCAGCGGATCGGCGGTTTGGGGCCGATCTCGTCGGCGCCGGCCTGGTTGGCGACCACGTCGATCACCTTCTGCTTTTCGAAGTAGACGGTGAAGGCCGGGTAGACCCAGCGGTTGATGGTCGGCCACTGCCGCTTCTGGCCGCCGCGCGGGTCCAGCTTCTGCTGCGGGGCGCCGTACTGCGACTCGACCTGGCCCATGGACTGGCCACGGATCGGCATGGAGAGGGCGGGTTTCTCGTTGGCGCGGTCGACCAGCAAGGTCTCGGCGGCGGCGCTGCCGGCGGTGAACGCGGTGGCAAGCAGCAGGGCAATGGCAGGCAATGCGGACAGGTGACGCTTCATTTCGACGACTCCCCAGCGGACGAAAGAACGGGTGGGCTGCGATTACAGCAGGTGGAGCGTGATTACAGCAGAAAGCGGCAAACAAAAAACCGCCCGAAGGCGGTTTTTCGCTGCGCGGGCCCTGCAGACTGCCGGGCCGGCCGCCGGCTCAGCGCTGGCGGGCCTTGAAACGCGGGTTGGACTTGCAGATCACGAAGACCTTGCCGCGGCGGCGGACCACCTTGCAGTCGCGGTGACGGTTCTTCGCCGACTTCAGGGAGGACAGGACTTTCATGGCACACCTCGGCGTAAACGTGGATTCGGGAAGGGGCGTGTCGTTTCCACTGCACGACGGCCCACGGGTCAGTTAGCCCGCAATTCTACCCTGCTTTTCCTCGGGCTTTCAACTGCTTGCATCCGGCGGCCGGGACGGCGGCGTAGAATGGCCCGTCCCCACCCCAAGGAAGCTGCATGTCAGACGCCTCGCCAGTGCTCACCATCGACGGCCCCTCCGGGGCGGGCAAGGGGACGGTGAGCCGTCACGTGGCCGCCCGGCTGGGCTGGCACTACCTCGATTCGGGTGCCCTGTACCGCGCCGTGGGCGTGGCGGCGAGCTGGGCCGATATCGACGTATCCGACGGCGCGGCCCTGGTCCGTTGCGCCTTCGACGCCCACGTGGAGTTCATCGAGCAGGGCGACGGGGGGTTGCGGGTGATCCTGAACGGGGTGGACGCCACCGACGAGCTGCGCCTGGAGACCGCCGGGGCGCTGGCTTCGGCCATTGCCGCCATCCCCGAGGTCCGTTCGGCGCTGAAGGAGCGCCAGCGCGCGTTCCGGCGCGCCCCCGGCCTGGTCGCCGACGGCCGCGACATGGGCACGGTGATCTTCCCCGACGCCAAGTACAAGGTGTTCCTGACGGCCAGTGCCGAGGAGCGGGCCGGCAGGCGGCATAAGCAGTTGATGGAAAAGGGTGTTTCGGTTATATTCGATGACCTGTTGCGCGAAATCATGGCCCGGGATGCCCGGGATGCCCAACGCACCGTGGCCCCTTTGCGGCCGGCCGAAGACGCCGTCCTCATCGATACCACGGGCATCGGCATCGAGGAAGTCGTCGAGCGTGTGTTGAAGTTGGTGCCCGTCGCCAACTGAGCGTGGCAGTGCTGCCAGGCAGCTGCAGGGCGTGTTCGTTGTATCGCGTGTGTTCCAAACCCGTCGTTGTAAACGCGTCGTCGCGCATGGTGTGCGGCGGCATTTATCCACTCCACACCCGGCCTGTTTCCTGGGTCGACTAACTGGGTGGGCAGTGCATCCGCAAAGCGGTGGCTGTCCGTGTGTTCAACTGAGTAATTTCAAATGACCGAATCTTTTGCCGAACTGTTCGAAGCCAGCCAGGCCAATCTGGCCAAGCTGAAGCCGGGCGCCATCGTCACCGGTACCGTCGTGGAAGTCCGCGGCGACGTGGTGGTGATCAACGCCGGCCTGAAGTCCGAAGGCATCGTGCCGATCGAACAGTTCCGTAACGACGCAGGCGAGATCGATGTGGGCGTGGGCGACCAGGTCAAGGTCGCGCTGGACTCCATCGAGAACGGCTTCGGCGAAACCGTCCTGTCGCGCGAGAAGGCCAAGCGCGCCATGGTGTGGGACGAGCTGGAAGAAGCGTTGGAGAAGAACGAAACCATCACCGGCCGCATCAGCGGCAAGGTCAAGGGTGGTTTCACCGTGGACATCAAGGATGTCCGCGCGTTCCTGCCTGGTTCGCTGGTGGATGTGCGCCCGGTGCGCGACCCGGCCTACCTGGAAGGCAAGGAGCTGGAGTTCAAGCTCATCAAGCTGGACCGCAAGCGCAACAACGTCGTGGTCTCGCGCCGCGCTGTCGTCGAAAGCGAGCACTCGGAAGAGCGCGAGCAGCTGATGGACAAGCTGCAGGAAGGCGCGATCCTGAAGGGTGTCGTCAAGAACCTGACCGACTACGGCGCGTTCGTGGACCTGGGCGGCATCGACGGCCTGCTGCACATCACCGACATGGCGTGGAAGCGCGTGCGCCATCCGTCCGAAGTGGTCAACGTCGGCGACGAGCTCGACGTGCGCGTGCTGAAGTTCGATCGCGAGCGCAACCGCGTCAGCCTCGGCCTGAAGCAGCTGGGCGAGGATCCGTGGGACAACATCGCCCGCCGCTACCCGGCCAACAGCCGCGTCTACGGCAAGGTCTCCAACGTCACCGATTACGGCGCGTTCGTCGAGATCGAGCCGGGCGTCGAAGGCCTGGTGCACGTGTCCGAGATGGACTGGACCAACAAGAACGTCAACCCGTCCAAGGTCGTGCAGGTCGGTGACGAAGTCGAAGTGATGGTCCTGGACGTGGACGAAGAGCGCCGCCGCATCTCGCTGGGCATGAAGCAGGTCGCCGCCAATCCGTGGGAGACCTTCGCGGCCATCCACAAGAAGGGCGACAAGGTGTCGGGCCAGATCAAGTCGATCACCGACTTCGGCATCTTCATCGGCCTGGACGGCGGCATCGACGGCCTGGTCCACCTGTCCGACATCAGCTGGAACACCACCGGCGAAGACGTGGTCCGCAACTACAAGAAGGGCGACAACCTGGACGCAGTGGTCCTGGCGGTCGATCCGGAGCGCGAGCGCATCAGCCTGGGCGTCAAGCAGCTGGAGCAGGATCCGTTCGGCCAGTACATGGCCTCGCATCCGAAGGGCTCGAAGGTCGAAGGCACGGTGAAGGAAGTGGACGCCAAGGGCGCCACGATCGAACTGGCCGACGGCATCGAGGGCTACGTCTCGGCGCGCGACATCAGCAACGATCGCGTGGACGACGCCAGCCAGCACCTGAAGGTCGGCGACAAGGTCGAAGCCAAGTTCGTGGGCATGGACCGCAAGGGCCGTACCCTGCAGCTGTCGATCAAGGCCAAGGACGACGCCGAAATGCGCGAAGTGCTCGAGGACTACCAGTCCGCGTCGGGTGGCACCACCAAGCTGGGCGCGCTGTTGCGCGAGCAGCTGGGCGGCAAGTCCGAGTAATCTGCGCAAGCAGATAGGCACAAGCCTGTGTGAAGCGATCGGCCCGGACCTCGTGTCCGGGCCGATCCCATGATGCAACCGCCAACGCGCAAGCTGCCCATGACCAAGTCCGAACTGATCGAAATCCTGTCGCGCCGGCAGGCCCACCTGAAGGCCGACGACGTAGACCTGGCAGTGAAGTCGCTGCTGGAGATGATGGGAGAGTCCCTGTCGCAGGGCGATCGCATCGAGATCCGCGGGTTCGGCAGTTTTTCCCTGCATTACCGCCCGCCGCGCCTGGGGCGTAACCCCAAGACCGGCGAGTCGGTCGCGCTGCCCGGCAAGCATGTTCCCCACTTCAAGCCCGGCAAGGAACTGCGCGAACGCGTCAGTTCGGTGGCGCCGCTGGATGTGGCCGACACGGCCGAGTGACGGGTTAAGCTAGGCGCACCCTGACAGGAGTCGCGCCATGAAAGTCTTCCGGTTGCTGCTGATGCTGGCCTTCCTCCTGGTGGGGCTGGTGATCGGCGCGCTCAATTCGCAGCCCATCCTGATCGACTTTGCCTTCTCCAGCATCGCCACGACCTCCGGCGTGGCCATCATCGTGTCCCTGCTTGCAGGTGTATTGATCGGCGGCGCCCTGGTGCTGGCGGCGGTGGTGGTTCCCCTTTATTCGAAGCTGCGCCTGGCCAACAAACAGGCCGCGGCCGCGCGCGTGGCGACCCCGGCGGGAGTCGAGCCGCGCCCCCTTGATGGAATCTGAGACAGACAATGGACTTCCTGACCGAGTGGTTCTGGTTTTTCCTGTTCCTTCCGCTGGCCGCCCTCGGCGGCTGGATCATCGGCCGCCGCGGCGGCCAGCGCCATGGCGACACCCAGGTCAGCCGTTTGTCGAGCACCTATTTCCGTGGCCTCAACTACCTGCTCAATGAGCAGCCGGACAAGGCGATCGAGCTGTTCCTGCATATCGCCGAGCTGGACAAGGAAACCTTCGAGACCCAGGTCGCGCTGGGCCACCTGTTCCGCCGTCGCGGCGAGGTCGACCGCGCCATCCGCCTGCACCAGGGGCTGGTGCAACGCCACGACCTGACCGATCCGCAGCGCGTGCAGGCTTTGCTGGCGCTGGGCGAGGACTACATGAAGTCCGGGCTGCTGGACCGGGCCGAGACCGTCTTCAGCGAGCTGGCGCAGATCGACCAGCGCGCACCGCAGGCGCTCAAGCACCTGATCGGCATCTACCAGGCCGAGCGCGACTGGGAGAAGGCGATCGACAACGCCACCCGCTACGAGCAGGTCACCGGCGAGCCGATGGGCAAGCTCATCTCGCAGTTCGAATGCGAACTGGCCGACCGCTATCGCGGTGCCGGCAAACCCGACCTGGCCCTGCAGGCGGTCGCGCGTGCCTACCAGGCCGACGCCAATTCCGTGCGCGCCGGCATCCTCGAAGGCCGCATCGAAGCGGACATGGGCAACGACGAGGCCGCGGTGCGGGCCTGGGAGCGCGCCGCGCGGCACGACCCGGACTACCTGCCCGAAATCATTCCGACCTTGCTGGCCGCCTACAAGCGCGTCGGCGATATCGCCGGCGCACGCAATTTCCTCTCGGAAATGACCGAGCACTACCGCGGCATCGCGCCGGTGCTGGCCCTGACCCAGTTGATGGAAGCGCAGGATGGCGTCGGCCCGGCGCGCACCTATCTTGGCCGGCAACTGAAGGACCGGCCTTCGGTGCGTGGCGAGGCGGCGTTGATCGACCTCACCCTGACCGAGGGCAGCGATCCGCAGGCGACGCTGCAGGACCTCAAGCACATCACCGACCAGTTGCTGGTGCGCAATCCCAGTTATCGTTGCACGCGCTGCGGATTCGGCGCCAAGACCCACCATTGGCAATGCCCGAGCTGCAAGGAATGGGGCACGGTCAAACCGTTGCTGAACTATGCTGTGGTCTGAGCAGGAAGCGGCCGAAGGGCTGCGCTAAGTTGTCGTCCAGGGACGGGCCGCCCATGCCATCGCGCCGAGCAACGGCCGGTGTGCGCAGGGCGCCGCGCAGGAAGGGGGAAAGCGAAGAATGATCAATCTGTGGGCCGGCTGCGCGGTGATATGCGCGGTGTCCGTGCTGGGCACCTGGGCCGCGCGCGGCTATGCCCTGCGCCGGCAGTTGCTCGACCAGCCGGGCGAACGCCGCAGCCATCAAGTGGCCACCCCGCGAGGCGGTGGCATGGCCATTGTCCTTGCCGTGTCGATCGCGTTGGCGTGGGCGGCCTGGCAATGGCCGGCGCAGCGCAATGCCGCGCTCATCGCGCTGGCGGGGCTGCTGCTGGTCGCCGGCATCGGCTGGTGGGATGACCACCGGCCACTGGCGGCGCGCTGGCGCCTGGCCGTGCATTTGCTGGCCTCGCTGGCCTGGGGCGCGCTGGTGTGGCGCCTCGGCGGGCAGGCGTGGATGGGCGCGCTGGCCGCACTGTTCGCCGTCGGGCTGGTGAACGTCTGGAACTTCATGGACGGCATCAACGGCCTGGCCGTGTCCCAGGCCGCGCTGGCGGCGCTGGCCTATGCCCTCGTGCTGGCACCGCCGTTGTCCTGGTTGGGCTGGGCGGTCACCGCCGCGTGCCTGGGGTTCTTGCCCTTCAATTTCCCGCGCGCACGCATCTTCCTGGGCGACGGCGGCAGTGGTGGGCTGGGCTTCATGTTGGCCATGCTGTTCGGCATCGGCCTGGCCAGTGGCCTCGGCGTCTGGTCGCTGTGGCTGCCTCTGTCCACTTTCCTCGTAGACGCAGGCTTCACGCTCGCTGCCCGCATCCTGTCGCGGCAGCGTTGGTGGGAACCGCACGCACAGCACGTTTACCAGCGGCTGGCAAGGCGATTCGGCCACACCCAGGTAACACTCGGGTATGCAGGTTTCAGCTGTGTCGCGATTGCCTTATTCTTCCGACTGCAAGACTTGCAGCCGAGGTGGGAGGCTGCTGGATCGATTGCCTGGCTGTGCCTCGCATCGACGGTCTGGCTCCTCCTGCGCAAGGGATTGCGCGACCTATGACGGATCGATACATGACATCTTGGCGTGACCGTTTCACCCGCTCCATGCCCAAAGTTGCGGTCGTCTGCCACGACCTGCTGATGGTATGGATTTGCTGGCAACTGCTCCACGCAGGCCGCTACTCCATGCTGCGCGAAGCGCCCGAGCTGCCGCTGTGGGACTGGCGCACGGCCGTGGTGCTGGTGGCGCAAGGCATCGTCTTCTGGCGCGTGGGCCTGTACCGCGGCCTGTGGCGTTTCGCCAGCGTCCCGGACCTCTGGAACATCTTCAAGGCCAGTTTCCTCGGCATGGTCGCGATCGTCCTGGCCCTGGCCCTGGACCGCTTCCAGGGCGTGCCGATGTCGGTGCTGGTGGTGTACCCGTTCGCGCTGTCCGCGCTGCTCGGCACCCCGCGCCTGCTTTACCGCGCCTGGCGCGACTACCAGGTGGCGCATTCGGCCGACGTCAACCAGCGCGTGCTGATCCTCGGCGCCGGCCGCGCCGCCGAAGCCCTGGTGCGCGACCTGCGCCGCACCGGCGCGTTCCTGCCGGTGGGCTTCCTCGATGACGCCAGCCAGTTGCACGGCGCCAAGATCCAGGGTCTGCCGGTGCTGGGCGCCATCGCCAATGCACCGTCCATCGCCCGCGAAACCGCGGCCAAGCTGATCATCATCGCGATCCCGTCGCTGGATGCGGCCGGCCTGCAACGCATCGTGGCGATCAGCGAAAGCACCGGCCTGCCGTTCCGCATGGTGCCCAAGCTGACCAGCGTGCTGGAAGGCCGCTCGCTGCCCGGCGAACTGCGCGAAGTGGCGATCGAGGACCTGCTCAACCGCAAGCCGGTGCTGCCGGACTGGAAGCTGGTGCGCAGTTGGCTGGACGGCAAGACCGTGCTGGTCACCGGCGCCGGCGGTTCGATCGGCTCGGAAGTCTGCCGTCAGGTCTCGCGCCATGGCGCGCACCGGATTGTCCTGGTCGAGATCGACGAGCTGGCGCTGCTGACCATCGACTCGGACTTGCGCCGCCTGTTCCCGGACATGGAAGTGGTGCGCGTGCTCGGCGATTGCGGCGACCCGGCCGTGATGCGCTATGCACTCGAACGCGCCACGCCCGACGCGGTGTTCCATGCCGCGGCCTACAAGCAGGTGCCGCTGCTCGAGGGGCAACTGCGCGAGGCCGTGCGCAACAACGTGCTGGCCACCCACAACGTGGCCAGCAGCTGCGTGCAGGCCGGCGTGAGCACCTTCCTCTTCATCTCCACCGACAAGGCGGTCGAGCCGGCCAACGTGCTGGGCGCGACCAAGCGCTATGCGGAGATGATCTGCCAGAGCCTGGATGCGCGTAACGCCACCACCCGCTTCGTCACCGTCCGCTTCGGCAACGTGCTCGACTCGGCCGGCAGCGTGGTGCCGCTGTTCCGCGAACAGATCCGCCACGGCGGCCCAGTGACCGTGACCGACCCGGAAGTCACGCGTTACTTCATGACCATTCCCGAAGCCTGCCAGTTGATCGTGCAGGCCGCCGCCTCGGCGTCGCACGGTGCCATCTACACCCTGGACATGGGCGAGCCGGTGCCGATCCGCGTGCTCGCCGAGCAGATGATCCGCCTGGCCGGCAAGCAGCCGGGGCAGGACATCGCCATCGTCTACACCGGCCTGCGCCCGGGCGAGAAGCTGCACGAGACGTTGTTCTACGCCGACGAGAACTACCGGCCCACGCTGCACCCGAAGATCCTGGAGGCCGATGCGCGGGCCTTCCCGCAGGAGCAGGTGCTGCAGTACGTGGCCCGGTTGCGCGAAGCGGTGGACCGCTACGACACCGACGCCATGGAAGCGATCCTCGGCAACTTCATGCCGGACTTCTCGGCGGCGCGCGACAAGGAAAGCGAGCGCTCGGCCACGGTTGTTCCTTTCCCCGCACGCGAGGTCAGAAGAATTTGATGAACAGGCGCATCCGCAAGGCCGTATTCCCGGTGGCGGGTCTCGGCACCCGGTTCTTGCCGGCGACCAAGACGGTTCCCAAGGAAATGCTGCCGATCATCGATCGGCCGTTGATCCAGTACGCGGTCGACGAAGCCATCGAGGCCGGTTGCGACACCCTGGTCTTCGTCACCAACCGCTACAAGCACGCGGTGGCGGACTATTTCGACAAGGCCTACGAGCTGGAACAGAAGCTCGAGCGCGCCGGCAAGACCGAACAACTGGAACTGGTGCGCCACGTGCTGCCCGAGGGCGTGCGCGCGGTGTTCGTCACCCAGACCGAAGCGCTGGGCCTGGGCCATGCGGTGCTGTGCGCCAAGCCGATCATCGGCGATGAGCCCTTCGCCGTGCTGCTGCCCGACGACCTGATGTGGAACCGCGGCCCCGGCGCGCTGAAGCAGATGGCCGATGTCGCCCAAGCCACCGGCGGCAGCGTGATCGCGGTGGAAGACGTGCCGCACGACAAGACCGCCAGCTACGGCATCGTCGCCACCGACGCGTTCGAAGGCCGCCGTGGCCGGATCAACGCCATCGTCGAGAAGCCCAAGCCGGAAGTGGCGCCGAGCAACCTGGCCGTCGTCGGCCGCTATGTGCTCAGCCCGCGCATCTTCGAGCTGCTGGAGACCGTCAAGCCGGGCGCCGGTGGTGAGATCCAGTTGACCGACGCGATCGCCGAACTGCTGCCGCTCGAACAGGTCGATGCGTATCGTTTCGAAGGCCGTCGCTTCGACTGCGGCGGGCATCTGGGGCTGATCGAGGCGACGATCCATTTCGCGCTCGAGCACGACAAGCTGCGCGGGCCCGCGCGCGAAGCGCTGCGGGCCGCGTTGGAAGAGCGACCCGCCTGAGCCGGGGGTTCGCGGCTCGCCGCGATCTTCCTGAAGTCCCTTCTTCCGCTCCGCAGGGGAAGGGCAGGGGTGAGGGCGCTTCCCGCGCTCAGGCTAGAATCCCCGCATGAGCGCTCCCGTCGATACCCACCAGTTGGTCAATGTCGTCGCGCTGCTCGGCGCGGCGGTCGTGGCGATCCCGATCTTCCGCCGCCTGGGCCTGGGCTCGGTGCTCGGCTACCTGGCCGCGGGCCTTGCCATCGGGCCCTTTGGCCTGGGTTGGTTCAACGACCCGCAGGCGATCCTGCATGTCGCCGAACTGGGCGTGGTGATGTTCCTGTTCGTCATCGGGCTGGAAATGCGGCCCTCGCACCTGTGGAGCCTGCGGCGCGAGATCTTCGGCCTGGGCACCTTGCAGATCGTCGCCTGCGCCGCCGGCCTGACCCTGCTGGGCATCGCGGTGCTCGGGCTGCGCCTGCCGGTGGCCTTCATCGGCGCGGCCGGTTTCGTGCTGACTTCCACGGCGGTGGTGATGCAGTTGCTGTCCGAACGCGGCGACCTCACCTTGCCCGGCGGGCAGAAGATCGTCGCCATCCTGCTGTTCGAAGACCTGCTCATCGTGCCGTTGCTGGCGGTGGTCGCGTTGATGGCGCCGGCCGGCATGGAAGTGGGTTCGGCCGAACGCTGGAAAGCCATTGCCGTGGGCGCCGCGTATTTCGTCGGCCTGCTGGCGGCCGGGCGCTGGTTGCTCAATCCGTTCTTCCGCGTGCTGGCGCAGGCCGGCGCGCGCGAAGTCATGACCGCCGCCGCGCTGCTGGTGGTACTGGGCGCCGCACTGCTGATGCAGCTCGGCGGCCTGTCCATGGCGATGGGCGCGTTCCTTGCCGGCGTGCTGCTGTCCGAGTCGACGTTCCGGCACCAGATCGAAGCGGACATCGAGCCGTTCCGCGGCATCCTGCTCGGCCTGTTCTTCCTCGGCGTGGGCATGGCGCTGGACCTGTCGGTGGTGGCGCAGGACTGGCGCTTCATCCTGCTCGGCGTACTGACCTTGATGCTGGGCAAGGCGCTGTGCATCTACCTGGTGGCGCGCGTCAACGGCAGCGACCATCGCCAGGCGCTGGATCGCGGCGTGCTGATGGCGCAGGGCGGCGAGTTCGCCTTCGTGCTGTTCTCTGCCGCCGCGGCGGCCGGCGTGATCGAGGCGCGGGTCAATGCCAGCCTCACCGCGATCGTCGTGCTGTCGATGGCGCTGACGCCGTTGTTCGTGCTGCTGCAGCGGCACCTCACCCCGGCGCTGGCGCCGTCGCTGGAGGGCGTGGAAGCGCCCGGCGGGCAGAGTGCCAGCGTGCTCGTCATCGGTTTTGGCCGCTTCGGCCAGGTCGCCAGCCAGTCGCTGCTCGCGCGCGACGTGGACGTGACCATCATCGACAACGACATCGAGATGATCCGCAGCGCCGAAGAGTTCGGCTTCAAGATCTACTACGGCGACGGCACCCGGCTGGACGTGCTGCGCGCCTCCGGCGCCGGCACCGCGCGCGCGATCGCCGTGTGTACCGATCGCAAGGACGCCACCGACCGCATCGTCGAGCTGGTGCGCAATGAGTTCCCGCAGGCGCGGCTGCTGGTGCGCTCGTACGACCGCGAGCATTCGCTCGGGCTGATCCACGCCGGCGTCGACTACCAGATCCGCGAGACCTTCGAGTCCGCCGTGCAGTTCGGCAGCGCCGCGCTGGTGGAACTGGGCGTGGCCGAAGACGATGCCGCGCGCATCGCCGAGGAGATCCGCCGGCGCGATGCCGAGCGCTTCGAACTGGAGATGGCCGGCGGCAACCTGCTGGCCGGCGCACGGATGATGTACGGCAATCAGCCTGGCGTGCCTCAGCCCGGCGTGCCCAAGCCGACGCCGTTCACCCCGCCGAGGCGGCGCAGCCGCACCCTCAATCCGGAAGAGGTGCCGATCGACGCCGCCGACGACCGCTCCACCGGCTGAGCGGAGAGGCCGCCTCAGCCCTTGGGCGCGTGCGCCTGTGCCTGCGCGAAGGCGGCGAGCTGTTCGGCCGTGGCCTCGCGCTGGTGCAACTGCTTCCACTGTTCGAACGGCATGCCGTAAATCGCCTCGCGTGCCTGCGCCTTGTCCATGTCCTGGCCGCTGTCGAGCGCGGCCTCGCGGTACCAGTCGGCCAGGCAGTTGCGGCAGAACCCGGCCAGGATCATCAGGTCGATGTTCTGCACGTCGGTACGCTCCTGGTTCAAATGACGCAGCAGGCGGCGGAAGGCGGCGGCTTGGAGAGCGGTGGTGTCGTTCATGGCGGAATCGGGGACAATAGCGGACCCCGACTTTACACCGCCGCCCATGACCGCCTCCGCGCCCGCCACCGACTTCCCGGCCCGCATCCTCGACGGGCGGCGCATCGCCGAGGAGCTGCTGGACGAACTCAAGGCCCGGGTCGATGCCCGCGTGGCGGCCGGCAAGTCCCGGCCCGGCCTGGCGGTGGTGCTGGTGGGCGGCGATCCGGCCTCGGCGGTCTACGTGCGCAACAAGCGCCGCGCCGCCGAGAAGGTCGGCATCGAGGCCTTCGACTACGACCTGCCGGCCGGCACCAGCGAAGCCGAACTGAGCGCGTTGATCGACCAGCTCAATGCCGACCCGAAGATCCACGGCATCCTGATCCAGCTGCCGCTGCCGGGCATTCCCGATTCCCACCGCCTGATCCAGCGCATCGACCCGCGCAAGGACGTGGACGGCTTCCACCCGCAGAACGTCGGCCACCTGGCGCTGCGCGAGTTCGGCCTGCGCCCCTGCACGCCGCGCGGCATCGTGACCCTGCTCAGCCATACCGACCAGCCGGTGCGCGGCCGCAACGCCACCATCGTCGGCGTCAGCAACCATGTCGGCCGGCCGATGGGGCTGGAGCTGCTGATCGCCGGCTGCACGGTCACCAGCTGCCACAAGTTCACCCCGCCGGACGTGCTCGAAGCAGCGGTGCGCAATGCCGACATCCTGGTGGTCGCCGTGGGCCGGCCGGGCCTGATCCCGGGCGAGTGGGTCAAGCCGGGCGCGGTGGTGGTCGATGTCGGCATCAACCGCCTGGACGATGGCCGCCTGGTCGGCGATGTCGGCTTCGAGGCCGCCTCGCAGCGCGCCAGCTGGATCACCCCGGTGCCGGGCGGGGTCGGGCCGATGACGGTGGCCACGCTGATGCAGAACACCCTCGAAGCGGTCGAAGCGGCCGGCTGAACGGCCCGCCGGCCGCTGCCGGCGTAACGCTGCATTGCGCGGGCGAGGGCGGGGCAGCTGTCAACGGCGCCGGTTTCAGGGTAAAATGTCGCGCTTCTCCTCGAACACTCGGGTCCGCCGATGCTGCGCATCCAGGCTGAAGCTCTCACCTACGACGACGTTTCGCTCGTCCCCGCCCACTCGACCGTCCTGCCCAAGGACGTCAGCCTGGAAACCCGGCTGACGCGCAACCTGCGCCTGAAACTGCCGATCGTCTCGGCGGCGATGGATACGGTGACCGAAGCCCGCCTGGCCATCGCCATGGCGCAGCTCGGCGGCATCGGCATCATCCACAAGAACCTCAGCGTGGAGCAGCAGGCGGCGCAGGTCGCCACGGTCAAGAAGTACGAATCCGGCGTGATCCGCGACCCGATCACGGTCGGCCCGGAAACCAGCATCCGCGACGTGCTCGCGCTGACCCGCGCGCGCAACATCTCCGGCGTGCCGGTGGTCGACGGCGGCCAGCTGGTCGGCATCGTGACCCACCGCGACATGCGCTTCGAGACCGAGCTGGACGATCCGGTCCGCCACATCATGACCAAGAAGGATCGCCTGATCACGGTCAACGAGGGTGCGCCGTCCGAGGAAGTGCTCAAGCTCCTGCACCGCAACCGCATCGAGAAGGTGCTGGTGGTCAACGACAGCTTCGAGCTGCGCGGCCTGATCACGGTGAAGGACATCCAGAAGAAGTCCGACTACCCCAACGCCGCCAAGGATCTGACCACGCGCCTGCTGGTCGGCGCGGCCGTCGGCGTCGGCGGCGATACCGAGCGCCGCATCGAGGCGCTGGCCGCCGCCGGCGTGGACGTGATCATCGTCGATACCGCGCATGGCCACTCGCAGGGCGTGCTCGACCGCGTGGCCTGGGCGAAGAAGCAGTTCCCGCAGCTGCAGGTGATCGGCGGCAACATCGTCACCGGCGATGCGGCCCTGGCGTTGATGGATGCCGGTGCCGACGCGGTCAAGGTAGGTGTGGGCCCCGGTTCGATCTGCACCACGCGCGTGGTCGCCGGCGTCGGCGTGCCGCAGGTGACGGCGGTGGACATGGTCGCCGAAGCGCTGCAGGACCGCATCCCGCTGATCGCCGATGGCGGCATCCGCTATTCGGGCGACATCGGCAAGGCGCTGGCGGCGGGCGCATCGACGGTGATGATCGGCGGCCTGTTCGCCGGCACCGAGGAAGCGCCGGGCGAGGTCGAACTGTTCCAGGGCCGCAGCTACAAGAGCTACCGCGGCATGGGCTCGCTGGCGGCGATGGAGAAGGGGTCCAAGGACCGCTACTTCCAGGACGCCTCCGACGCCGACAAGCTGGTGCCCGAAGGCATCGAAGGCCGCGTGCCGTATCGCGGCCCGGTCAGCAGTATTGTCCACCAGCTGGTGGGCGGCCTGCGCGCGACCATGGGCTATGTCGGCTGCGCCACCATCGAAGACATGCGCAGCAAGCCGAAGTTCGTCAAGATCACCGGCGCCGGCCAGCGCGAGAGCCACGTCCACGACGTGCAGATCACCAAGGAACCGCCGAACTATCGGGCGGGCTGATGGGGCCGGGACTCGGGACTCGGGGCTCGGGACTCGGCAAAGCAATCGGTCGGCGACGGAAGGATCGTTACTTTCGTCGCCGTTTTTGTACATCGTCGCTTCAATCGCCCACGGGCGCGGGATCCCGAGTCCCGAGTCCCGAGTCCCGAGTCCCGATGACCAACATCCACACCGACAAGATCCTCATCCTCGATTTCGGCGCGCAGTACACGCAGCTGATCGCCCGCCGCATCCGCGAGTTGGGCGTCTACTGCGAGATCTGGGCGTGGGACCACGATCCGGCGGAGATTGCCGGCTTCGGCGCCAAGGGCATCATCCTGTCCGGCGGTCCCGAATCGACCACGCTGCCGGGCGCACCCGCCGCGCCGCAGCAGGTGTTCGATTCCGGCTTGCCGCTGCTGGGCATCTGCTACGGCATGCAGACCATGGCCGCGCAGTTGGGCGGTGCCACCGAAGCGGCCGACCAGCGTGAGTTCGGCCATGCCGAAGTCGAAGTCGTCGCCCCGGACGCGCTGTTCTCCGGCCTGAGCGACCACGGCGGCGCGCCGCGCCTGAACGTGTGGATGAGCCATGGCGACCATGTCTCGCAGGCGCCGCCGGGCTTCACCATTACCGCAGTGACCGAGCGCATTCCGGTCGCTGCCTTCGCCAACGAAGCCAAGCGCTGGTACGGCGTGCAGTTCCATCCGGAAGTGACGCACACCCTGCAGGGCCAGACCTTGCTGCGCCGGTTCGTGGTCGATGTCTGCGGTTGCCAGACCCTGTGGACCGCGGCCAACATCATCGAAGACCAGATCGCGCGCGTGCGCGAGCAGGTCGGTTCGGACGAAGTGATCCTCGGCCTGTCCGGCGGCGTCGATTCCTCGGTGGTCGCCGCGCTGCTGCACAAGGCCATCGGCGACAAGTTGACCTGCGTGTTCGTCGACACCGGCCTGCTGCGCTGGCAGGAAGGCGACCAGGTGATGGCGATGTTCGCCGAGCACATGGGCGTCAAGGTCGTGCGCGTCAATGCCGCCGAGCGCTATTTCAAGGCGCTGGAAGGCGTCGGCGACCCGGAGGCCAAGCGCAAGATCATCGGTAACCTGTTTGTCGACATCTTCGAGGAAGAGTCCGGCAAGCTGAGCAATGCCAAGTGGCTGGCGCAGGGCACCATCTACCCCGACGTCATCGAGTCGGCCGGCAGCAAGACCGGCAAGGCGCACGTCATCAAGAGCCACCACAACGTCGGCGGCCTGCCCGAGCACATGAAGCTGGGCCTGGTCGAGCCGCTGCGCGAACTGTTCAAGGACGAAGTGCGGCGCCTGGGCGTCGAACTCGGCCTGCCGCGCAGCATGGTCTACCGCCATCCGTTCCCGGGCCCGGGCCTGGGCGTGCGCATCCTTGGCGAGGTCAAGCCGGAGTACGCCGAACTGCTGGCCAAGGCCGACGCGATCTTCATCGAAGAACTGCGCAAGGCCGACCTTTACGACAAGACCAGCCAGGCGTTCGCGGTGTTCCTGCCGGTCAAGTCGGTGGGCGTAGTCGGCGACGCGCGCGCCTACGAGTGGGTGATCGCGCTGCGCGCGGTGGAAACCATCGACTTCATGACCGCGCACTGGGCGCACCTGCCGTATGAGTTCCTCGGCACGGTGAGCAACCGCATCATCAACGAGCTCCGGGGAGTGTCGCGGGTGGTGTATGACATTTCGGGGAAGCCGCCGGCTACGATTGAGTGGGAGTGAATTGACGTCCTTCGAGGACTATCACCAGCTATCGAAGGACACTCTCGTTTTCCTAGCTTGATTTAGAGCATGCTGCTGGCACCGTTGGCGCGGAAAGAGACTTGTACGCCTCTTCGCCTTTGCGCGCGGCTTCAAGGCTGCGGGGGAACATGGCATGTTCGTATTGACGCAAGGCAGCCTCGTAGTCCGCGTGCGCCGCAATCGCGCTGCCTAGTTCCGCTCCATCAAGCATGGCGAGATTCGCACCTTCACCGTTCGGCGCTGTCAGGTGTGCGGCGTCACCAAGCAGGGTCACGCCACGTCTTCGGTTCCAGCGAAAGCCAATGGGTAGCGTGTAGAAGGGGCGTAGGGTGGGTGTAGTGTCGCTGTCAGTGATCAGCGCGGTAAGCTCCGGCGCCCAGCCGTTGAACTCCTGCGCGATCGTCGCGGTTGCGGCACGGGTATCGTTGAAGTCGATGGCGGTGAACCAGTCCAGTGGCTTGGCGAGGGCAATATAGGCGTGCAAAGTGTCGCCGCGTTCGCGGTGAGCCATGATCGCTTTTCCCTGATTGCCCGCGCCCATCGACCCACCGCCGACTGCCTTGGCACTGGCCGGATGTCGTGTGTCAGCGTCGAACAGATAGGTCTCGACAAACGCCATGCCGGTGTATTCAGGGGCGACTGTGGAGAGTTGCGAACGGACACGTGACCACGCTCCGTCCGCGCCGACGAGGAGGCTGGTTGCTAACGTGGCTCCCGTGCTGAAAGTCACTTCATGCCCGCCGTCGCCAAGGGCATGGACACTTGTAACCTTGTGGCCCCACCGGACCGTACCGGGCGGAAGGGAGTCGAGAAGGATTTGCCGCAGTTCGCCACGGAGCACCTCCGGGCGACCGCCGGTGCCGTCGTCGGCCTTATCGGACAATACCGTCCCATTCTCGTCAAGCTCCCGTATGGCTTGACGTCCATGGAGAATCAGACCTTGAAATTCTTTTGTCAGGCCTGCCATCCGCAGAGCGATTTGTCCATTGTAATCGTGGATATCGAGCATCCCACCCTGCGCCCGCGCCGTCGCTGAGGCTTCCGCTTCGTAGACTGCCGCTCTAATGCCATGGACATGCAGAACTCGAGCGAGGGTAAGGCCGCCAAGACCGGCGCCGATAATGGTGACTGGATCGTGCATTTGCTTCCTCATGATGGATGCCGGACGCTGCCAAACCGCATGGCTGCGGCCTCGCCATTTTTTTGCGTAAAGTGTTGCCTGATTGTCATCAGACGCCATTGGAACGCGAATGGCCGGTATTTGCGGTGGATGGGCCAGTCATGGCGTAGAAATGACCGACGCCAGTCCATCCTTGGTCCCCGGAATTCGTGCAAGGTGTGGATAGCGCAATGGGCCTTGGTATGGAACCTCGACCGTGGACGCCTCGCGATCGGCCTCGATGACGAGGCGGGTGGGTTGAGTGCCTGACGCCGTGATTGCGTCCTTCAAGGCATCGATCGAAAAATCCCGCCCGCCGACTTGCCGGATGCGGGTTCCCACGCTAATGCCGGCACGGAACGCGGGGCCGTTCCAGGCCACCGAACGCACACCGCCTTTCGCATCGACCGTGAGTCCGATGCTGAAGCTGAGATCGATGGCGCCATTCTCCTCTTCGTTCTCCAGGAAATAAGGCGTAGGCGTCGCATCGAACACCAGTTGGTATCCGTTCCTGATGAGGCCGTCCAGAAGCCCTTGCTCGTCATGACTGTCAAGTTTTCGCTTCAGCATCGACTCCCAATCGGCGGGGGCGATTTGATTCAGCGCTTCGCAAACGTCTGCGAACGTATAGGTGCTCGTCTCATCGGGGTTTGTACCGCCGAAGAAGCGCTTCGCAAAATCATCGAGCGAGCGCTGGCCGTGGCTTATCCGGCGTATTTCAGCATCGATATCCAGCCAGAACAGCGGGCCTTCGAGGTAGTAATCCTCGCGCCGCTGCCAATCTTTCCAGGCGATGCGGCGTCCCGTGACGAAAACCGGGTCGAAACTGCTGTCGGCAAGCGATTTCCATTTCCGCGCCGGCAGAGCTTGCATCGTCGCTGCCTCGAATGCCCACATGTCAAGCGTGTCCTGTCGTGACCGTGCGCTATGGCGCGCTGCCAGCACCTCACCCCAGAATTGCGTCTGGCCTTCATAGACCCACAGCAGGCTGTTGTCGGTCGGCGTATTGAAATCGGCGGCCCACAGGCCCTGCGGCATGCGGTGCTTGCCATTCCATGCATGCACCAATTCGTGCCAGAAGAGATCGCGGTCAAGTAGATGCCGGGATGTGTCGGTGAAGAAATTTGGCGCCAGATTGATCTCGGCCGATGACAGGTGTTCGGTTCCACCCGGGCCGGGGAACGCATCGCTCAAGCTAACCAGCATCTCATGCCGCTGCCACGGCGGCGTGCCAAAGAGCTTCTCGATCGCCCGCGTGGTCCGCGCATAGCGGGCTATGGTGTCGTCGCTGATCGCCAGCGAGGCGGACGTGTCTGCCAGCAGATTGAGAAACACCGGGTGCGCATCGTGGGTGAGCTGGATTCGCCGTGCATGCATTCCGGCATAGACGGGTGAATCCACCAGCGTTTCCAGCGACACCGGTGCCATGTGCAGCAAGCCTTCCGTGGCGGGCTTGTTCGTCAGCGCGGTAAACGCGGAGAATTTCGCTGGGAGCTTGAGGGAAGCCGCGATCGGAATGTCCCGCACGTAATGGCCTGCGGGGTACAGCAGCATGGATTGCCATTGCACGTTGATCAGTGCCGGCGTCATCAACACGACTCCCTCGCGCAAGCTCGTCGGTGACAGGAACTGGAAATCAAGGTCGAGACTGCGCGTGGCTTCCGGAACATGCACGTGAAAGGCGAAGGTGTTGTAGGGATCGCGCTTCCAGTTCACCGTTTCGCTACCGGCACGGATCGTCAATCCCGCGAGGCGACTGACCGACCCCGTAGGCGCATGCGAGGCGGTTTCCCACTGCGGGTACAACAAGGTGATGTGCGATCCCGGAACCACCGGTATCGTCTCGTGCACTTGGAATACCTTGTGCCGGGTGTCGGTGGCATCCACGGCCAAGGTGATCGTGCCCGGATAGACTTGGTCGACTGCTATCGGAACCACAGGCGTGGCTGGAACAGCTGCTGGCCCCGTGCTGCCCAGGAACGGACTCGCCACGAAATAGGGGATGCCGATGGCGCAATTCTTGATCATGGTGACTATTGCGCCAGGACGAAGGCGAGCATTTGCAACGATTTTCTGCATTTCATTGAGCATATGCCACCTGGCTTCCACTGAATTCGAATGGCTAAGAAAGGGCTGTAGTGCACTGCCTTACGTAGACCTCAATGATTCAACCTGTCGCTGCGAGATACTCCGATACCGCCGACGCGTCACCAGCATCAGAGATCAATGCGACATAGCCATCAGGACGGATCAACACCAAGGTTCGGTCGGTCGCCCCGTAGACGCTGGCAAGATGGCCTTGGGTGTCCACGACGTCGCCGAGGGCTGTCGGTCGGGCCACTATGTGGAACGTCTTCAGCGCGAATTCGGTCGTTTCGGCAACGGGTGGGCTTCCAAAGTCCAGCAAGACAAAATGCGTCCCGCGCGTCAGGTCGAACAGCCGGCGTTCACCGTCCGCGGTAGTCAGCTTGGTCGCGTCGGGTGCACGGTCGCCAGCCTGGAGAACGGCCTTCCCATCGCGGTCGTCGCGCGCCAGAGATGAGTCGCGGTAGTTGATGTCGATTTGGGTCGTGCTCTCATCGCGTCGGGTGGGAATTGTCTTCTGATCCATTGCCTGCTTGAGGCGTGCGTTCGAGCGCGCGAGCACGCCGGCCGCGACCGGCCGCCGCTCGGCCTCGTAGCTATCGAGCAATGCGGGTGAGGCACCCTTAGCGACAGCCGCGAGCTTCCAGCCCAGGTTGTGCGCGTCCTGGATGCCGGTGTTCATGCCCTGGCCGCCGGCGGGCGAGTGAATGTGCGCCGCGTCGCCGGCGAGGAACACACGACCTTCGCGATAACGGGCGGCGAGGCGAATATTGGCACGCCATAGCGATGACCATTCCGGCTCATGAAGGCGAATGTCGGTGCGACAGCTCCGTCGCTCTAGGATCGCCTGCATGTTTGCGAGGTTGAGATTTGGATCCTGTCCCGGCGCGATACCCGCCTGATATTGAAAGGTGTTAGTCGAAGGCAGCGGGCAGAGGTTCACCATTCCTTCCTCGTGCTGCCACATCAACCAGGCATCGCGATCGATGCCGTCGGCTTCTACGTCAGCGACGATCATTCGGACATCCTCCCGTGTCTCACCCTCGAAGGCGATGCCGGCGTGCTTGCGTACGATGCTGTGACCTCCGTCGCAGCCGACCAGCCAGTGCGCGACGACCGCTTCGGTCTCGTCACCCTTAACGAGCACTGCCGAAATGCCTTCATCCGACTGCCTGAAGCTGCCGAGTGCGGTGCCGAAGTCGACCGCGCCGCCGAGTTCCGCCAGTCGCAACCTCAGTATTTCCTCAGTCCGCCACTCGGGGAGGATCAAGCTCGCCGGATAAGGGATATCGGGTCGAGCCCTCAACGTCTCGGCGCCCATCAGCGTCACATGGCCATCGGAAGCGGTCGAACGGATCGGCATCGCCATCCGGCCATTGGCGAGTACGCGGTCGACGACGCCGAGATCGTCGAATACCTCGAGGGTGCGCGGCTGGACGCCCTTGCCGCGCGAGCCGGGCTGCGGGCCGGGCGCGGCCTCGATCAGGCGGAAGGGGACGCCGCTGCGGGCAAGCTCGCAAGCAAGAGTCAGTCCGGTCGGGCCAGCGCCAACGATCAGTACCGGCAATGCCTTTCGCATTTCTGGCGGTGGCTTCGCTTCGATGTCCTTCTGAGCCCTGTCCTTTGCTCGCTCGTCCGCCATCCGCCGCCCTCCCATTAAGAGTGATATTTCTATCTTATCGTAGCGCTCTTGATAAGGAAGGAAAAGATCTCTATAGTGAAAACATGGTCACGAAAACTAGGGCATTTGTTCAACGCCGGCGGCGTGGCCTGCAGCTTGAGGCCGAGTTGCTCGATGCCGCCTGGAGCGAGTTGGTAGACGCCGGCTATGCGAACCTGACGATGGAGTCGGTGGCTGTACGCGCCCATACCGGTATCGCCGTTCTGTATCGCCGTTGGGCCAACAAGGACGAACTGGTGCTCGCCGCAATTGAGCACTACCGAAATACCCATCCGGTTGCGGTCCCCGACACTGGCGACCTTCGCAGCGACTTGCACGCCCAACTGACAGCCGTGAGTGAAGCCTTGGCCGGGTTCTTCGCCATTACCTTGGCCGCGGCCTTCTCGGGGCTGCTGGCCAACACCGGCCTGAGCCCCGCGCAGGTTCGCGACAAGGTCATGAACACCCAATCGCTTCCGCGTGTGCGGCTCATCTACCAGCGCGCCCACGATCGCGGCGAGATCGACTTGGAACTCATCCCCGCTGCCGTGCTCGCGATGCCATTCGACTTGGTGCGACACGACATGCTAATCGAGCTCAAACCGCCGCCGCCCGAGCGCATTCGGGTGATCATCGACGAGCTCTTCCTGCCCCTCGTCAAAAATTGCCGCGGGGTACCGGAATCGTCGTGAGTTGCCGCAAATCGAATGCCGGTCGAGCCAAGTGGCACCGATCAGGCGTTGAGCAGATTGTCGCCGATCGAGGCGGACAGGAAATTGGCAACGCAGCGAGTGCGCAAACGAATGGCTCAATCTTCAGGCTTCAACCACAGAGATCGCACCATGTCTGGAATCGTTACGGGAACGCCAAAAACGCTTCTTCGCCTTGAGGGTTTGTTCGTCCTGATCGCCGCCACGACGGCTTATTTCCGCCTGGGGGCCAGTGGGTGGCTGTTCGCGGGGCTGTTTCTGGTGCCAGACCTGTGCATGCTGGGCTATCTTGCTGGACGTAAGGTGGGCGCCGCGCTCTACAACGTTGGTCATTGGTATGGCCTGCCATTCGCCTGCGTCGCCTGGGGCGTATTCGGGCCGGCGCCGTTGGTCTTGTCGATCGGCCTGATCTGGGCCGCGCATATCGGCATCGATCGTGCTCTTGGGTTCGGCCTCAAGTATTCCGACGGTTTCCGCGTCAGCCATCTGGGACAGATGGGCAAGGTGCGCGACGCGGCGTAATGCCCAGCGCGAGAGCGTCGAGATCGCCATGGACTTACCAACAAATTCGGGAGCAGGACAAGTGGATAGCAATTCTCGTAAGAACGTTGTGCGCCGCTTCAACACGGAAGTCATCGAAGAGGGGCGCCGCAGTTCCTTCGAGGAACTCATGGCTCCCAACTTCGTCAACCGGTCCGCGCCTTTGGACGCCCCGAATGGTCCGGAGAGCATGTGGCACACCTTCGAGAACGTCCTTCGGCCTGCACTGGGCAATCTGCAGGTGCACATCCATGAACAGGTGTGCGAAGGCGAGTTGGTGACGACGCGAAAGTCCGTCACTGGGACCCATTCGGGTGTCCTTATGGGCATCGCTCCCACGGGGCGCGGCGTTTCCATCGACGTGATCGACATTGTCCGAATCCGGGATGGTCGCTATGTCGAACACTGGGGCATCAACACGCTGGCGTCGGTCTTGGCCCAGCTGCAGTCGAACTGAACCACAACCCCGCTGCCGGTCAAGTTCAAGCTTTCAACGAAAGAATTGCTGTTGCCAACATTGCTGCTGTCGTTCAATGCCGTCAGCTAGGATGAAGGGAGGGGATCGATGGGTAGTCTCCCGCGCCAGCAAAAGATATGCGTTTCTGATGGCAAAAAGCGACGGTAAGGCTGCATGTCGATCACAGCCAATCCCTTTATTCGCGCGGGCTTACGAGCCCCGCTGATGATGGGGTGGAAGTTGGGGTGCCGTTCTGCCTCCCGCGCGAGAAGCGCGAACGCCGAGCGTGCAGGAGGCCTGGGCGTCCGGACCTCCGTGGCCGGCTCAGTGACGCGTCACGGCGGATTCATCGTGGCAAAGATGGCGTCGTAGGTGCCATCTCTTTCTGCCCATCGCCGGGCGTTGTCGCGCTCAAGCAGAATCTCCCCCCGGGGATGTTCGCCACGTTCGAGCAATTGCATCACCTGTTCGATGTAGTCACTGAGCGGCATGGCGCGCGGATCGGCGGCCTGCTCGATGCCGGTCAACTCGGTTTGCACATAGGGCGGCGACAGCTCGAGTACTTCCACGGGAATCTTGCGCAGTTGATGGCGCAACGAGGTCAGCCATGAATGTACGAAGGCCTTGCTCGCACAATAGGTCGGGAAACTGGCCAGGGGCAGGAACGCCAAGGCCGAACTGGTCGCCATGATCGTCGCGTTCGGCTGCTTTTTCAGCGCGGGCAGGAAAGCTGCTGTCGCGCGCACTACGCCCAGAACGTTGGTTTCGATGATGGCCTCGGCGTCGGCGCCGTCCCAGCTATCGGCGGCTACGTCCTCCGGCCTTGAAATGCCGGCGTTGGCGATGAGTACATTGAGTTCGGGGAATCCGGCGTGGACCTCGGCCACGAGGCGCGCCAGCGAAGCGGCGTCGCTCAGGTCCAGTGGCAAGCCCACGATGCCCGGACGTCTTGCGGTGATCTCGTCGAACTTGGTTTGACGACGCCCGGTAACGATGACGCGGTTGCCACGATCGTGGAATGCTTCGGCGAGCGCACGCCCAATGCCGCTGGTGCCGCCGATAATCAGAATGGTGTTTCCAGTCATCTTCATGGTTGTTGCCTTTCCAGTAGGTGGTTCAAGGAAAAGGCTACGGCTACCCAATGCATCGGCTCTGCGTCCTGCGGCGGGAACACGCATGGTCGAGCCATGGGCGTATCCGGGGAGCGCAACTGGACGGGATGAAGGGTGAGGGCATTACCGCAGCGCTTATGCTCCGAGTTCCCTCTGCTGAGGCCCTCTCGGTGTTGGGCGCGTTGGATGACGATAACGCCTGCGGCAGGGCCATGAATGGCTGCAAATCGACTCTAGCTTCACTGTTGCCGATCGTCAATCCATCGGGATGGCATGGCCAGCACGCCACCCGGCAGGTGGCGTGAGCTCCCGTCAATTGCGTAGCGCTGAGAAGCCGGTCAATGCCGGGCGAGGAACGGAACGATCAGCGCGATCGCCTGGTCGGGCTGCTCCTCCATGATCCAATGGCCCGAGTTCTGGATGACGGCACCGTCGACGTCCGAAGCGACGTACTGCAACTCGGTCTTCATGTTCGCGCCATAGGAGTGGTCGCCGCCGATGGCCAGCACGGGAATGGCCAGTTTGCCGTGCTGCGCGAAGCTCGCCTTGTTTTCCTCGGCGTCGCGCGCGAATGCGGCGAACTGCCCGCCCAGCGCATTGTGGATGGCGCCCGGCCGGGCGTAGAGCTCGGCGTAGTGCGCGCGCGTCTGCTCGTCGATGCCGGCGGGGTCCGCGCCGAGGTCGTTGTAGAAGCGGTCCAGCAGGATCCGCTCGCGACCGGCCACCAGGCGCTCCACGTCCGGGCCACGGAAGTTGAAGTGCCAGACCTTGGGGTTGGTCAGCTGCGCTTCCCACGTGCCCAGCCCGGGCAGCGGCGCATCCATCACCACCCAGCGCGTGACCCGGTCCGGATACTGCGCCGCCAGCGCATAGCCGACCATGTTGCCGATGTCGTGGGTGACCAGTTGCACCTTGCCCACCTTCAGGCTATCGAGAATACCGGCCAGGTCCCGGGCCTGCGCCATTTTCTCGTAGCCGTCCTCAGGGTGCGACGACAGGCCCATGCCGCGCAGGTCCGGCACGATGACCAGGTGGTCCTTGGCCAATCGCGCCGCCAACGGTTCCCACATGTCGCCGGTATCGCCGAAGCCATGGAGCAGAACCACGGCGGGCCCTTTTCCGCCTACACGCACATATTGGGTGCCGCCGGTCACCGGCACCTGGCTTGCACGAAAACCCGCCGGGAACGGCTGCACGCTGGCCGCGGCATCGACGACGGGCAGGATACTGAGCAGCAAGACAGCGAACCAGGAAGCTATGACAGGCTTGGAGCAGGACATGGCAATCTCCTCGTTGGGCGAGCATGGACCGCGCGCAGTGCCGGCAGTGCCTGGCACCGTGTGGAGAAGCAGGGCGTAGATTCGTCTGAATGCAGTTTTGTGGCGTCGGGACAGGCCGCTGTCGATCACCCGGCGCAGCCGCTGGACAGCTATATCACGTTTGCCGAAGGCGGCGGCCGATCGTATCGTTCGCCATCCGCCGCGCCTTTCACTCCGGCCTGGACGGTGCGGCCGGCACCGGGCAGCGGCGCGCGCGACTCAGTGCAGGAAGGTATCGAACAGCAGTTTGGCGTTGAGCACGATGATCAGCGCGGCCATGGCCCAGGCGATGCGCACCAGCCAGCGCGGCGCCACCAGCGCGCCCATCAGCTTGCGGTCGGAGACGAAGCGCACCAGCGGCACCACCGCGAACGGCAGCTGCATCGACAGGATGACCTGGCTCAGCACCAGCAGGCGCGCGGTCCCTTGCTCGCCATAGAGCGCGGTGACCACCACCACCGGCACGATCGCGATGCCGCGGGTCAGCAGCCGGCGCATCCATGGCTTGAGCCGCAGGTGCAGGAAACCTTCCATCACGATCTGCCCGGCCAGGGTGGCGGTGACCGTGGAGTTGACGCCCGAGGCCAGCAATGCCACCGCGAACAGGGTCGATGCCAGGCCCACGCCGAGCATCGGTGCCAGCAGTTCGTAGGCCTGCTCGATCTCCTGCACGTCGGTGCGGCCATGCGCATGGAATACGGCGGCGGCCAGGATCAGGATCGCCGCATTGATGAACAAGGCCAGCATCAACGCCAGCGTGCTGTCGGTGACCGCCCAGCGCAGGGCCGAGCGCTTGCCCTCGTCGGTGCGCGGAAACGCCCGCGTCTGCACGATCGACGAATGCAGGTAGAGGTTGTGCGGCATCACGGTGGCACCGAGGATGCCGATGGCCAGGTACAGCGCCCTGGGGTCGGTGACCACCTGCGCGCGCGGCACGAAGCCCCCCAGCACCTCGGCCACCGGCGGGGCGGCCAGCACGATCTGGATCGCGAAACAGGCGAAGATGATCGCCAGCAGCGCAACGACGAACGCTTCCAGGGCGCGGAAGCCGCGATTCATCAGGTACAGCACCAGCACCACGTCGACCGCAGTGATGATCGCGCCGACCAGCAGCGGGATGCCGAACAGCAGCTTGAGGGCGATCGCCGTGCCGATCACTTCGGCCAGGTCGCAGGCGATGATCGCCGCCTCGCAGATCGCCCACAGGCCGAGGTTGACCGGCCGCGAATAGTGCGCGCGGCATGCCTGCGCCAGGTCGCGCCCGCTGCCGATGCCCAGCCGTGCCGACAGTGCCTGCAGCACGATCGCCATCAGGTTGGACAGCAGGATGACCGACAGCAGCAGGTAGCCGAACTGCGCGCCACCGGCGATGTCGGTGGCCCAGTTGCCCGGGTCCATGTAGCCGACCGACACCAGGTAGCCCGGGCCGAGGAAAGCGAACAGCCGCAGCCACCACGGCCCGCCGCGCGGCACCGGCACGCTGCGGTGCATCTCGCCCAGGCTGGGCGAGGTGGACCAGGAGGTGGACTGCTTGAGCGGGGCGACGTCCTGGGACATTGACCGGGATCCGGGAGCGATGACACATCATATAGCAGGGGCTATATGATTGAGCATTGGCAATCACGATCGTCATCATAGGCCCCGTGCTTCAAAATGGCGTGACGGGCACAAGCCGTGGCAGGACAGATGAATGGGCAAGAGCGATAAACCGGTCGAAGGCACTCCCACGTTGGTCGATGTCCGCGTGCACATGGAGAGCTTCCGGCATGTGCGCGAGGCGCATCGGACCGAACTGGTGGAGGACTATGTCGAGCTGATCTCCGACCTGTTGGCGACCGGGGGCGAGGCACGGCAGGTCGACATCGCCGCGCGCATGGGCGTGGCCCAGCCCACCGTGGCCAAGATGCTCAAGCGCCTGGTGCGCGACGGCTGGGCGATCCAGCGGCCCTACCGTGGCGTGTTCCTGACCCCGGAAGGCGAGGCCTTGGCCGCGGAAAGCCGCGAGCGCCACCAGACCGTCGAGCGCTTCCTGCTCGCATTGGGCGTCGATGCCGATACCGCGCGGCGCGACGCGGAAGGCATCGAGCACCACGTCAGCGAAGCCACGCTGGCGGCCTTCGCCGAGTTCGTGCGCCGGCAGGGACAGCCTTGAACGCAGCGCCTTCGCCCTCCGGTGCCGAGGCAGACGCCTTCTGGATGCGCGAAGCCCTGGCCCTGGCCGAACGTGCCGAGCGCGACTTCGACGAGATCCCGGTGGGCGCGGTGTTGGTCGGTCCGCAGGGCGAGCGCCTGGGCGAGGGCTGGAACTACAACATCGCCAGCCACGATCCAAGCGCGCACGCCGAGATCATGGCGATGCGGCAGGCCGGACAGCACCTGCGCAACCATCGCCTGGTGGGCTGCACGCTGTACGTGACGCTGGAGCCGTGCGCGATGTGCGCCATGGCGATGGTGCACGCGCGCGTGGCCCGCTTGGTGTACGCCGCGCGCGATCCAAAGACCGGCGCGGCCGGCAGCGTGTTCGACCTGTTGCGCGATCCGCGCCACAACCATCGCGTCGAAGTTGCCGAGGGCGTGCTGGCCGAAGAGGCCGGCCGGCGCCTGACCAATTACTTCCGCGCCAAGCGCGGCAAGCCGCCGGTCTGAACCGCTGGCCACAGCGCGAGGTATGATGAACGCCTGACCCCTGGATGCATGGCGGAAACATGGCGGCAATCACGGCAGGCAACGACCGCTTGATCTGGATCGATCTGGAAATGACCGGCCTGGATACGGATCGCGACTCGATCATCGAGATCGCCACCGTCGTCACCGACGCGCAACTCAACGTGCTTGCCGAGGGTCCGGAATTCGCCATCGCCCATCCGCTCGAGACGCTCGAGGCGATGGACGAATGGAACCGCAACCAGCACCGCCGTTCCGGCCTGTGGCAGCGCGTGATCGACAGCCAGGCGACCCACGCCCAGGCCGAGGCGCAGACCATGGCCTTCCTGCAGCAATGGATCGGCGCCGGCGCCTCGCCGATGTGCGGCAACTCGATCTGCCAGGACCGCCGCTTCCTGCACCGGCAGATGCCGCGGCTGGAGCGCTACTTCCATTACCGCAACCTGGACGTGTCCACGATCAAGGAACTGGCGCGGCGCTGGGCACCGGCGGTATTGGCCGGCGTGGCCAAGACCTCGAACCACACCGCGCTCAGCGATGTACGCGACTCGATCGACGAACTGCGCCACTACCGCCAGTACATGGGCGAACTGGCCGGCCTGCCGAGCGCCCCCTGACTGGCCTGCGCCCCCTGTAGGAGCGGCTTCAGCCGCGACAGGCCTCTCCCGGTGAAATGCGGTCGCGGCTGAAGCCGCTCCTGCAAGGGGTTGCGGTTCGACGGATCACGCCGACGATGGGCCCGGCTTGTCGCGCAGCAGTGCCTTGAACGGCAGTGGCTTGCCTTCCTCGCCATGCAGGTACAGGTGCATGTCCTGTTGCGGATAGGGAATGTTGATGCCTGCCCTGTCGAAAGCCAGCTTGATCTGCTCCAGAAGCGTCACCTTCACCCCGAACCAGTCCGGGGCTCTGACGAAGCAGCGCATGCCCAGGTTCACCGCGTGGGTGGCGAGCTCGTACACCACGACATCGGGCGCCGGGTCGGACAACACGCGCTGGTCCGCCCGCATCAGCCCCAGCACGATCTCGCGCGCCTGGGCGATGTCGTCCTCGTAGCCGATGCCGATCACCAGTTCGACCCGGCGGTTCGGCTGTGCGGTGAGGTTGATGATCGGCGCGGCGGTGATCAGGTTGTTGGGAATGGTGAAGCGCTGCAGGTCGGCGCCATTGAGCACGGTCTGGAAGATACGCACCGATTCCACCGTGCCGGTCTGGCCGGCAATCGTCACCACGTCGCCGACGTTGAAGGGCCGCAGCGTCACCAGCATCACGCCCGAGGCGATGTTGGAGAGCGAATCCTTCAGCGCCAGGCCGACGGCCAGGCCGGCGGTGCCGAGTACCGCCAGCAGCGGCGAGATGGCCAGGCCCAGGGTGTTGACGGTGATCAACACCACCACCAGCAAGGCAACGATGTAGGCGGCGTTGCGCAGGAAGGTGCCCAGCATCGGATCGACGCCCACGCGCGCGGTGGTGCGCTGGAGCAGGTTGGCCAGGCGCTTGGACAGCCATAGGCCGACCAACAATGTGACCAGGGCCAGCAGCAGGCGCGGGCCATAGTGTTCAACCAGGCTCGACCAGTCGAGGCCGGCGAAAGGCAGCGAAGCGAGGGAAGGTGCGGCGTGGGGCGCAGCTAAGGTCATGGCGGATTCCTGTTGCAGCGCCCGCAGTGGCAGGCGAGCGCGTGAGAAACACGAAGCCCCGCAGAGCGGGGCTTGCGCGTGGCCATTATATTGGCCGATCGATCAACGCAGTGTCAGCTCGTGGCGGCCTTCAACTTGGCCAGCCGCAACCACGTATCGACGACGGTGTCGGGGTTGAGCGACACCGACTCGATGCCTTCCTGCATCAGCCATTCGGCCAGGTCCGGATGATCCGACGGCCCCTGGCCGCAGATGCCGACATACTTGCCCTTGGCGCGCGCGGCCTTGATCGCCATCGACAGCAATTTCTTCACCGCCGGGTTCCGCTCGTCGAACAGGTGCGCGACGATCGACGAGTCGCGATCCAGGCCCAGCGCGAGCTGGGTCAGGTCGTTGGAGCCGATCGAGAAGCCGTCGAACAGTTCCAGGAACTCATCGGCCAACAGCGCGTTCGACGGCACTTCGCACATCATGATGATCTTCAGCCCGGCCTCGCCCTGGCGCAGGCCGTTGGCGGCCAGCACGTCGAGCACCTTCTGGCCTTCCTCCAGCGTGCGCACGAACGGGATCATCACCCACAGGTTGTCCAGGCCCATTTCGTTGCGCACCTTCAGCACCGCGCGGCATTCCAGCGCGAAGGCGGCCGAGAAGGAGGCATCGACGTAACGGCTGGCGCCGCGGAAGCCGATCATCGGGTTCTCTTCGTGCGGCTCGTAGCGACTGCCGCCGATCAGGTTGGCGTACTCGTTGGACTTGAAGTCCGACAGGCGCACGATCACCGTGTTCGGCGCGACCGAGGCGGTCAGCGTGGCGATGCCTTCGGCCAGGCGGTCGACGTAGAAGCCGACCGGGTCCGAATAGCCGGCGATCTTGGCGTCGATCTTCTTCTTCGTCTCGGCATCCTGCTTGTCGTACTCGAGCAGCGCGTTGGGATGGATGCCGATGTGGCTGGCGATGATCATCTCCAACCGCGCCAGACCAATACCGGCGTTGGGCAGCTGGCCGAAGTCGAACGCGCGCTCGGGGTTGGCGACGTTCATCATGATCTTCAGCGGCGCCGGCGGCATGTTGCCCAGGTCGGTGGTGGTGCGCTCGAAGGCCAGCTGGCCGGCATAGATGTAGCCGGTGTCGCCCTCGGCGCAGCTCACGGTGACTTCGACGCCGTCCTTGATCTTGTCCAGGCCGTTGCCGGTGCCGACCACGGCGGGCACGCCGAGCTCGCGGGCGATGATCGCCGCATGGCAGGTGCGTCCGCCGCGGTTGGTGACGATCGCGCTGGCGCGCTTCATCACCGGCTCCCAGTCCGGGTCGGTCATGTCGGCGACCAGCACGTCGCCCGGCTGCACCTTGTGCATGTCATCGAGCGAGCGCACCACGCGCGCCACGCCGGCGCCGATCTTCTGGCCGATGGCGCGGCCTTCGGTCAGCACCTCGCCGCGCTGGGACAGCGCATAGCGTTCGATCTGGGTGGCATGGCTGCGCGACTTCACCGTCTCCGGGCGCGCCTGCACCACGAACAGCTTGCCGCTGACGCCATCCTTGGCCCACTCGATGTCCATCGGCCGGCCGTAGTGCTTTTCGATCACCAGCGCCTGCCTGGACAGCTCTTCCACGTCGGCGTCGTTGATCGAGAACTTGTTGCGCAATTCCACCGGCGTGTCCTCGGTGCGCACGCGCTCGCCGGGCTTGTCCGAATACACCATGCGCACCGCCTTGCTGCCGAGCGTGCGGCGCAGGATCGCCGGCTTGCCGGCGCGCAGGCTCGCCTTGTAGACGTAGAACTCGTCCGGGTTCACCGCGCCCTGCACGACCATCTCGCCCAGGCCGACGCTGGCGGTGACGAACACCACCTCGCGGAAACCCGATTCGGTGTCCAGGGTGAACAGCACGCCGGAGGCGCCCACGTCCGAGCGCACCATCAGCTGCACGCCGGCCGAGAGGAACACGTCCTCGTGCTTGAAGCCGTGGTGGACGCGGTAGGCAATGGCGCGGTCGTTGTACAGGCTGGCGAAGACTTCCTTGACCTTGTGCACGACATCGTCGGCACCGGTCACGTTGAGGAAGGTCTCCTGCTGGCCGGCGAAGGAGGCATCGGGCAGGTCTTCGGCGGTGGCCGAGGAGCGCACGGCCACGGCGACGTCACCGCCGCCGTTCTCGCTGCACAGCCTGGCGTAGGCGGTGCGGATGTCCTGGTCCAGGTCCGGCTGCAGCGGCGCATCGATCACCCAGCCGCGGATTTCCTTGCCGGCCGCGGTCAAGGCATTGACGTCTTCCACGTCCAGGGTGGCGAGCTTGTCGAAGATGCGCTTGGAGAGGTCGTTGTGGGCGATGAACGCCTTGAAGGCGTCCGAGGTGGTGGCATAGCCGCCGGGGACCGAGACGCCCAGGCCGGCCAGGTTGCCGATCATTTCGCCCAGCGAAGAGTTCTTGCCACCTACGCGGGCCAGATCGGCCAGGCGCAGCTCATGCAACCACAGGATATTCTCGTTCAAGCGCGATGCTCCGTATGGCCATCGCCCGAGCGGGCTGCATGGCCGCGTCCGTAGGAAGAAGCCACTATGATGCAGTGCGCCAGCAACCCGGCACAAGATTGCATTTCCACGCAAGGCCAGAACCACAGAGGGAGTGAAGCCGATGTCGACGATCCGACCGGTGTTCTACGTGTCCGATGGAACCGGTATCACCGCTGAAACCATTGGTCATAGCCTGCTGACCCAGTTCACCGGTTTCAGCTTCGTCACCGACCGGCTTTCGTTCATCGACGATCCAGACAAGGCGCGCGAGGCCTGCCAGCGGATCGTGGCCACCGGTGAGCGCTACCAGACCCGTCCGATCGTGGTCAATTCCTGCGTGGACCCGCAGCTGAGCCTGATCCTGGCCGAAAGCGGCGGGCTGATGCTGGACGTGTTCGCGCCCTTCATCGAGCCGCTGGAGCGCGAGCTCAACAGCCCGCGCCATTCGCGCGTGGGCCAGGCGCACGGCATGGTCGACTTCGAGACCTACCACCGGCGCATCAACGCGATGAACTTCGCCCTCAGCCACGACGATGGCGTGGCGCTGGACTACGACGAAGCCGACGTGATCCTGGTGGCGGTGTCGCGCGCCGGCAAGACGCCGACCTGCATCTACCTGGCGCTGCACTACGGGGTGAAGGCGGCGAACTATCCGCTCACCGACGAAGACCTGGAATCCGAACACCTGCCGCCGCGCCTGCGCGCCTACCGGCGCAAGCTGTTCGGCCTGACCATCGACCCGGACCGCCTGCAGCAGATCCGCCAGGAGCGGCGGCCGAATTCGCGCTATTCCGCGGCGGACACCTGCCGCCGCGAAGTGGCCGCGGCCGAGCGCATGTTCCAGCTCGAACGCATTCCCACCCTGAGCACCACGCACACCTCGATCGAGGAAATCTCCAGCAAGGTGCTGACGACCTTCGGGCTGCAGCGGGAGATGTTCTGAGCGCATGCGCCGGGCCGGGCGCCCCCTAGATTGGGGGCGAACGTGGTGTTTTTCAATTCTGCCCTTCGCCCGGCCCAGCGTGTAGGATCGGCCCCATGCAGTACGCCTCGGCCCGCCACGAACGCATCCCGCGCCTCAGCCGCTTCGGTTGGTTGATGGGGTTGTACGCCGAGAACTACGTCCATCTCACCCGGCTGTTCGCCCCCGCCGACCTGGCCGCCGGCAGCTACGTGTCCAGCGTCGGCGACGGCCTGGACCTGCGCCTGGAAGTGCTCGAGCGCCACCCCTACACGGTGGAGATGCGCCTGACCTACGACCTGTGCGATCCGGTCACCGGCGAGCCCGACCCCTCGGCCTATATCCGCGTCTACCGCGACGCCCGCCAGGCCGAAACCACCCATTGCTACGTCGGCCGCCGCTGGCAGGACGTGATGGGCCTGTACCCGCCGCCGGCCGAGCTGATCAGCCACCGCATGCGGATGAACACCTTTCTCGGCAAATGGCTGGAATACCTGGCCGAACAAGGCCACGGCGTGGCCCGCCTGCGGCCGGTCGTGGCCGAGATGGCGGCCCTGCCGGCCGACTGAGCCGTTCCGCGCGGCATCCGGCCGGGGCGGATCGGGCATACTCTGCCGCCCTTTCCGCCGCTGCGTTCCGCACCATGCCCTACACCCCGATCGTGGCCACCCTGGGCTACGTGCTCTCCGCCGACGGCACCCAGGTGCTGATGATCCACCGCAACGCCCGGCCCGGCGACCACCACCTGGGCAAGTACAACGGCCTGGGCGGCAAGGTGGAACCGGAAGAGGACGTCATGGCGGGCATGCGCCGCGAACTGCGCGAAGAGGCCGGCATCGAGTGCGAGGCGATGCGCCTGCGCGGCACCATCAGCTGGCCGGGCTTCGGCAAGCATGGCGAGGACTGGCTGGGTTTCGTGTTCGTCATCGACCGTTACAGCGGCCAGACCCTTGGCTCGAATCCGGAAGGCACTTTGGAGTGGGTCGCGCTCGAGCGCCTGTCCGAGCTGCCGATGTGGGAGGGCGACCGGCATTTCCTGCCCTTGGTCTTCGATGCCGATCCACGCCCGTTCCACGGCGTGATGCCGTATAGGGACGGGCGGATGCAGTCGTGGAACTTTTCGCGGTAGCGCCCTGATCCGCCCTTCGGGCGCACCCCCGGACTAATCCACACCCCATGTGGACAAGGTTTTGGATAATCCCCGGCGGCCCGCGCCCCGCCTGGCTGTCAAGTGGGCTGGCGAATAATTCGCCACGCTTTCTTCACCTCATTGCACCGTCCAGCCGCCATCGATGGCCAGGGTCTGGCCGGTGATGTTGCGCGCCGCCGGCGAGGCCAGAAAGGCGATCGCGCCGGCCAGTTCGTCGTATTCGATGAAACGCCCCTTGGGCATCGGCGCCAGCATCACCTTGGCGATCACCTCGCTCTCGGCCATGCCGCGCGTGCGCGCCTGGTCGGCGATCTGGCGGTCCACCAGCGGCGTCCTGACGTAGCTCGGGCACAGCGTGTTGATGGTGATGTCGTGCGCGGCCGTCTCCAGCGCCACGACCTTGGAGAACCCCACCAGCCCATGCTTGGCGGCCACGTAGGCGCTCTTGTACGGGCTGGCGACCAGCGAATGGATGCTGCCGATGTTGATCACCCGGCCGAAGCCGCGCTCGCGCATGCCGGGCAGCACCGCGCGGGTCAGCCGCGCCACGCCGGTCAGCATGACCTGCACCAGCAGGTCCCAGCGCTCCATCGGGAATTCCTCGAGCGCGGCCACATGTTGCAGGCCAGCGTTGTTCACCAGCACGTCCGGTCCGCGCTCGAGGCGCGCCAGGGCGTCGGCGACGCTGGCCTCGGAGGTCACGTCCAGGGCCAGCGCCTGCGCCGAGCCGCCATCCTCGCGCAGACGGGCGGCCACGGCTTGCGCGGCCGCCAGGTCGAGGTCGGTGGCGATGATGTGGCGGCCGGCCTGGGCCAGCTGCGCGGCAATGCCCGCGCCGATGCCGCTGCCGGCACCGGTGATCAGGACGTGGTGCATGTGCGATCTCCTGAAGAAGGCGGGGAAGGCGCCGGTGGGGCCGGTCGCCGCGGCGCGCCGCTCGCGTTAACCTGTGCGCTCGGCCCGAGCCTCGAGTTTGCATGAAACGCCACTTCTCCATGTTGCGCGACTTCCAATTGGCCGATTGGTTCACCCTGGCCAACGCCTTCTGCGGCACCGGCGCCATCTTCGCCGCCATGCGTTTCCTGCAGGAAGGCCACCGCGGCGACCTGTTGTTCGGCATGGCGCTGATCCCGCTGGCTTTCATCTTCGACGCGCTCGACGGGCGCGTGGCGCGCTGGCGCAAGTCCTCTTCCACGCTGGGCCGCGAGCTCGACTCGCTGGCCGACGTCATCTCCTTCGGCGTGGCCCCGGCCGCGCTTGCCTATGCCTGCGGCCTGCAGGGCGGCTGGGACTGGCTGGTGCTGAGCTACTTCGTCTGCTGCGGCGTCAGCCGCCTGGCGCGCTACAACGTGACCGCCGAGCAGATCGCCGGCGACGACGACAAGGTGGCCTACTTCGAGGGCACGCCGATCCCGAGCAGCCTGCTGCTGGTGATCCTGCTGGCCGTGGCGGCCGCCACCGGGCGCATCGGCGAGGACCTGTGGTGGGGCCAGTGGCGGATCGGCCCGTGGCTGCTGCACCCGTTGGTGCTGCTGTATGCGTTGTCTGGATCGTTGATGATCAGCAAGACGTTGCGGGTTCCGAAGCCCTGAAGGCCGGGACTCGGGACTCGGGACTCGAAAAGCACTCATGTACCTGCGGACACCGTATAGCCGCTTTCCGAGTCCCGAGTCCCGAGTCCCGAGTCCCGCCCCAACCAGTCCCCGACAATAGAGACCCCCATGACCGACGACGCCCAATCCCAAAACGCTCGCCGCTACTGGGAAGCCTGGAACCAGGCGCTCAAGCACGGCGCGGCGGGCGGGCCGGCGCCTGGCGGCGCGGCCGCTTCGCCGGACTGGTCGCAGGCGCTGGGCTGGTGGCGCAACGTGCTCGGTGATGCCATGCCCGCTGATGCGCAAGGGCCGGTGGCCCGCGCCAGCGGTCCGGCGGCCGACTGGCTCGGCATGATGCAGGACGTGGCCGGGCGCTTCGCCGGCCGCGACACCAGCAGCGCCGAAGTGGCCGGTGCCTGGCGCGAAGCGGTCGAAGGGCAGGGCGAGGGCATCTTGCAGTGGGTGCTGGGGAGCCTGCGCGGCGGCGTGGCCGGTGGCTTCGATCCCTGGTTGCAGCAATCGGCGCAGTGGCTGGAACAGTGGCAGCGCGATAGCGCCCCCTGGCTGGACATGCCGGCCTTCGGCGCGACCCGCAACCACCAGTCGCGCTGGCAGGCGCTGAGCCGTTTGCAGCAGGACTACCAGGCGCGCTCGCAAGCCTACCTCGAACAACTGCGCGCGGCCCTGGAGCAGGCGTTCGGCCGCTTCGAGGCCAAGCTCTCCGAACACGAGGCGCTGGGCAGCCAGCTCACCAGCGCGCGCGCGCTGTTCGACCTGTGGATCGAAGCGGCCGAGGAGGCGTATTCGGCCATCGCGCTGTCGGACGAATTCCGCGAGATCTACGGCGCTTTCGCCAACGCGCACATGCGCCTGCGCGCGGCACTGCAGGGCGAGGTCGAGCAGATCGCCAGCCAGTACGGCATGCCGACGCGCTCGGAGGTGGACGCCGCGCACAAGCGCATCGCCGACCTCGAGCGCGCGGTGCGGCGCCTGGTGGTCGCGGCGGGCGCCCAGGTGGGCGCGGCGCCACGCCCACCCGAGCAGCCTGCCCGCAAGGCGGGGCCTGCGACGAGCCGCTCGGCCAAGACCGTCAAGCCTGCCGCCAGCAAGGCGCCCAAGGCAACCAAGGCGCCGCCGAAGAAAACCGCGCGCCCGGCGCGGCCTGCGGCCGCCCGGCCAGCCGCCAGCAAGCGGCCGGCCGCCGCCGCACGGCCGGCGAGGAAGCCGAAGTGAAAGGCCCGCTGGGCTTCAGCACCGACGACCTGCTGCAGGAAACGCTGGCCCTGCAGCGCAAGCTCGCCGAGGGCCTGAAGATCCTCCCCGGCGTGGAAGACGTCGAGTACGGCGCCACCGCGCGCCAGGAAGTGTGGCGCGACGGCCGCGTCGTGCTGTACCGCTTCGTCGGCGAAAAGCCGCCGGTCGCCCGCGTGCCGTTGCTCATCGTCTACGCCCTGGTCAACCGCCCGTACATGGTGGACCTGCAGGCCGACCGCTCGCTGGTGCGCGGACTGCTCGCGCAAGGCGAGGATGTCTATGTGCTGGACTGGGGCTATCCGGACCGCTCCGAGCGCTACCTCACCCTGGAGGACTACCTGCTGCGCTTCATCGATGGCGCGGTCGATGCGCTGCGGCGGCAGGCCGGCGTGCCGGCCATCGACCTGCTCGGCGTCTGCCAGGGCGGCACGTTCTCGCTGTGCTACGCCGCGCTGCGGCGCGAGAAGGTGCGCAACCTGGTGACCATGGTGACGCCGGTGGACTTCCACACGCCGGACAACATGCTCTCGAGCTGGGCGCGCGCGCTGGATGTCGACCTGCTGGTGGACACCCTGGGCAACGTGCCGGCCGACCTGATGAATGCCAGCTACCTCATGCTCAAGCCCTTCCGCCTCAACCTGCAGAAGTACGTCGGGCTGCTCGACATCCTCGACGACAAGCAGGCGCTGGAGGACTTCCTGCGCATGGAGAAGTGGATCTTCGACTCGCCCGACCTGGCCGGCGAAGCGTTCCGCGAATTCGTCACCCAGTTCTACCAGCGCAATGGGCTGATCGAAGGCGGCATCGAGATCGGCGGCGAAGCGGTGGACCTGGCCGCGGTCGACATGCCGGTGCTGAACATCTATGCCGAACAGGACCACCTGGTGCCGCCGGCCTCTTCGCGTGCGCTTGCCGGCCGAATCGGCAGCGATGACTACAGCGAGTTGGGCTTCCGCGGCGGGCACATCGGCATCTACGTCTCCGGCCGCGCGCAACGCGAAGTGCCGGCCGCCATCCACCGCTGGCTGGGCGAGCGCAACGGCAAGCGCGGCTGAGGGCGGGCGCGCCTCGCCGTGAAGCGGGCTATATTGGGCCCATACCGGATCCTGGAGTTGCTGCATGAGCACGCCGCCGCGCACGCTGTCCCGTTCGCTCAACGACCGCATGATCGCCGGTGTCATCGGCGGCATCGCGCATCGCTTCGGCTGGAGTTCGACGCTGCTGCGGGTGATCTACGTCATCGTCTCGATCGCCTCGGCGGCTTTCCCGGGCCTGCTGGTCTACCTGCTGCTGTGGCTGCTGATCCCCAACCAGGCGGACTGAGCCTGTCGCCGCCGGCCCTGCGCGCGCTGCAAGGGCTCGGCGCGGTCTGGACGCTGCCCAATACGCTGATCGGCCTGCTCGCCGGCCTGGCTGGCTGTGCCGCCGGGGCGCGCCCACGCTGGCAGGGCCGCGAATGCGCGCTGGTGTTCGAGCGCTGGCCCTGGGGGCCGGGCGGGGCGATGACGCTGGGCAACGTGATCCTGCTCAACGGCGACTCGCTGGATATCGCCTGCGCCACCTACGCCCACCGCGCCGGCCATTGCGTGGACGCGGCGGTGCGGCTGGGCGACCACGAGCGCGCCCACGTCTACCAATACCTGCTGCTCGGCCCGTTGTTCCTGCCGGTCTACCTGGCGTGCGGCGGCATCAGCGTGCGCAATCCCTTCGAGCGCGCGGCCGACCACTACGCCCTGCACGGACACGGCTGGTGGCCGCGCCGGCGGCCGGCTCAGCCCAGCCGGCCAAAGCCGAACAGGCGCGCCAGCCGGTGAGGGCGGCGTTCGATCGCCGCGCGTAGCAGGCCGGCACCGAGCACGCTGTAGGTGATGCCATTGCCGCCATAGGCCATGGCGAACAACACGCGCGGCCCATGCTCGGCGTGCACGCCGAAGAACGGCAGGCCATCGGCGGTTTCGGCGAAGGTCCCGCCCCAGGCGAACACCGGGCGCAGTTCCAGGTCGGGCAGGGCCTGGGCGATCTTGTCCTGCAGGCGTGCGGCTTTCTTCAGCACGCAGGCATCGCGGCGTGCCGGCACGTCGATGCTGTCGTCCTCGCCACCGGCGATCACCCGTCCATCGGCGGTACCACGCAGGTAGAGATAGGGCCGTGCCGATTCCCAGATCATCGTGTGCCGCAGCGCGCCGGCCTGTTCGTCATGCAGCGGATCGGTGACGAAGGCATAGCTGCTGCGGTTGCGCGCCACCCGTTGGCGCAGCCATTGCTGCCCGGCATAGCCGGCGGCGACGACCACATGCCCGGCGCGTACGCTGGCGCCCTCGGCGCTGCGCAGCACCACGCCGCGCGTGTCCGCTTCGACCGAGGCCACCTGCGTGCGGTCGTGGACGGCGGCGCCGGCGCGTTCGCAGCGCGCCAGCAGGCGATAGGTCATGCGGTAGGGATCCATGCGCGCAGCCTGGTGGCTGAGCAGTGCGCCCGGCGCCTTGACGCCGTAGTCGCGCCACAGCGCCGGTGCATCGACCCATTCCAGGTCCAGGCCGAGCACGCGCCGCGCCTGCAGCTCCTCGCGCAGCAGCGCCACATCGCGGCGGCGGCTGGCGTAGTACAGGCTGTCGTTGTGGCGAAAGTCGACCTGGCCGACCGCCTTGGCGCGTTCGCGCAGCAGTTCGATCGCCTCGGCGCAGGCGAGATAGGCCAGCCCGGCCTGTTCCATGCCATAGCGCCGGGCCAGGTCGACCAGCGCAGTGTCGATCTCGTACTGCAGCAATGCCGTACTGGCCGACGTGCTGCCCCAGCCGATCTCGCGCTGTTCCAGTACGGCCACCGAATGGCCGTGCCGGACCAGCTCATCGGCAATCAGCGCACCGGTGATGCCACCGCCGATGACCGCCACATCGCACTGCAGATCCGCTTCCAGGCGCGGAAACGCCCGCATCAGGCCATTGCGGATGGACCAGAAGGGATAGCCGCTCTTGAGGTCCATGCAGCACCGCGCGTTCAGATGAACAGGTGATCTAGCGGGACGCCAGTTAAGCGGCGGTGATCGCAATACCTGCATCGCGACGTCATCGAACCGCAAACAGCTGCGGTTAACTTGCGTGGAGAAGGTCCTAACACGCACCTGCGTAAGCTGCGCTGGCTCGAGCAGCACTCCAGCAATACGCACAGAAGCACGAAGGTGAAACATGTCGATCCTCCTCTATGTCGGTGGCAGCAAAGATGGCGAAAAGGGCCTGGTGCCCTATGGCTTCAGTCGCTCGATGGCGATGACCGAGGAGGGACCGGAGTTCTACGCCGAGCGCGTGCTGTCGCTGGAGCGGGTCGGCAAGGTGCGGGTGATGGCGCTCGAATCGCTGCAGGACACCTGGGTTGCCGAGCGCCTGGCCGACCATTACGCGCACGGCTGAGCCAACGCCGCCGGCGCCATGCCGGAAGGGTTTTCGAATGATGCTGTCAACGGGTTTCCGCGCCGGGCAGGCGCTGCCAGAATGCGGGCTCCCGTTGCCGCAGTACCGTTGACCGCATGCAAGACGCCAAGACAGATTCCAGGCTCGCCCAGCAGATCGCCCAGACCATTGCCGAAGAGATCGGCGCCCAGGCCAGCCAGGCCCGTGCCGCCATCGCCTTGCTGGACGAAGGCGCCAGCGTTCCGTTCATCGCCCGCTACCGCAAGGAAGTGACCGGTGGCCTGGACGACACCCAGCTGCGCAACCTGGAAGTACGCCTGACCTATCTGCGCGAACTCGAAGAGCGCCGTGCCGCGGTGCTGGCCAGCATCGACGAGCAGGGCAAGCTCAGCGACGAACTGCGCGCCGAGATCGTCGCGGCCGACACCAAGTCGCGCCTGGAAGACCTGTACCTGCCGTACAAGCCCAAGCGCCGCACCCGCGCGCAGATCGCCCGCGAAGCCGGCCTGGAACCGCTGGCCGACGGCCTGCTCGCCGATCCCACCCAGGTGCCGGAAACCTTCGCCGCGGCCTTCGTCGACGCCGACAAGGGCGTGGCCGACGCCAAGGCGGCGCTGGAAGGCGCGCGCGCGATCCTGATGGAGCGCTGGGGCGAGGACGCCGCGCTGGTGGGCGAGTTGCGCCAATGGCTGGGCGAGCACGGCGTGATCCGCGCGCGCGTGGCCGAGGGCAAGGAAGAAGCCGGCGCCAAGTACCGCGACTATTTCGAACACGCCGAAGCCCTGGCGCGGATTCCCTCGCATCGGCTGCTGGCGCTGTTCCGCGCCCGCCGCGAGGAAATCCTGTTCCTGGACCTGGACCCCGGCAACGACGCCGAAGCCGGCCACCAATACTGCGAGGGCCGCGTCGCGCGGGCCGCCGGGGTGGCGAACCAGAACCGCGCCGCCGATGCCTGGCTGCTGGCCGCCTGCCGCCTGACCTGGCGCGCCAAGCTGCACATGCACCTGCTGCTGGACCTGTTCAACCAGGCGCGCGAGAAGGCCGAGGCCGAAGCGATCGCGGTGTTCGGCGACAACCTCAAGGACCTGCTGCTGGCCGCGCCGGCGGGGCAGCGCACCGTGCTGGGCCTGGACCCGGGCATCCGCACCGGCTGCAAGATCGCCGTGGTCGATGCCACCGGCAAGCTGGTCGCCACCGAGACGATCTATCCGCACGAGCCCAGGCGGCAGTGGGACCAGTCGCTGGCGGTGCTGCGCAAGCTGTGCATGCAGCACAACGTCGAGCTGATCGCCATCGGCAACGGCACCGCCAGCCGCGAAACCGACAAGCTCGCCGGTGAAGTGATCAAGGCCATGCCGGACGCCAAGCTGCAGAAGGTGGTGGTGAGCGAGGCGGGGGCGTCGGTGTATTCGGCCTCCGAGTTCGCCGCCAGGGAATTCCCCGGGCTGGACGTCTCGCTGCGCGGCGCGGTGTCGATCGCCCGGCGCCTGCAGGACCCGCTGGCCGAACTGGTGAAGATCGAGCCCAAGGCCATTGGCGTGGGCCAGTACCAGCACGACGTCGACCAGTTCCGCCTGGCGCGCGCGCTGGAAGCGAGGGTCGAGGACTGCGTGAACGCGGTCGGGGTATACGTCAACACCGCCTCGGCGGCGCTGCTGGCGCGCGTGTCCGGCCTGTCCTCGACGGTGGCCGAGAACATCGTGCGCCACCGCGACGACAACGGCCCGTTCAAGCGCCGCAAGGACCTGCTCAAGGTGCCGCGCCTGGGCGACAAGACCTTCGAACAATGCGCCGGCTTCCTGCGCATCGCCGATGGCGACGAGCCGCTGGATGCCTCGGCCGTCCACCCGGAGGCCTATCCGGTGGTCGAACGCATCGTCCAGGGCACCGGCAAGCCGATCAAGGCGCTGCTGGGCGAGGGCAGTTTCCTGCGCGGGCTGCGTGCCGAGCAGTACACCGACGAGAAGTTCGGCGTGCCGACCGTGCGCGACATCCTCAAGGAACTGGAAAAGCCCGGCCGCGATCCACGTCCCGAGTTCAAGGCCGCGCGTTTCGCCGAGGGCGTGGAAGAACTCAAGGACCTGCGCCCGGGCATGGTGCTCGAAGGCGTGGTCAGCAACGTGGCCGCGTTCGGTGCGTTCGTCGATATCGGCGTGCACCAGGATGGGCTGATCCACATCTCCGCGCTGTCCGACACCTACGTCAAGGATCCGCGCGACGTGGTCAAGGCCGGCGACATCGTCAAGGTCAAGGTGCTGGAGGTGGACGTGGCGCGCAAGCGCATCGCCCTGACCCGGCGCCTGGAGGAGACGCCGGCACCGGCCGCGCGCGACGCACGGGCGCCGCAGGGCAACCCGCGCGATGGCGGACGCGGGCAGGGCGGGCGCGGCCCCGGCGGCGGCGCGGGCAAGCCGCGGATGCCGGCCAGCAGTGCGCCGCCTGCGAACAGTGCGTTGGCCGATGCGTTTGCGCGGGCGCGGAAGGGCTGAAGCGCTGAAGCGCCCTCATCCCCCCCTTCGGGGCAGCTGCCCCCGGGAAGGGGGCTGATGTCCCACGCTCCCTACGCCGTCGCCGTCCGCCCCTCGGCCGATTTACCCGGACCGTTGGCCAACGTCTCGATCAGCTCCACCAGCCCCAGCGGGTCCAATGGCTTGCCCATGTGCCCGTCGAAGCCGGCGACCTTGGCTTTTTCCCGGTCCTCTTCGCGCACGTAGGCGGTCAGGGCGATGGCCGCGATCCGCGGCTGGCGGACCGGTGCACTGCCGCGCACGGCCTGGATCAGGTCGTAGCCATCGCGTCCGGGCATGGCGATATCGCTGATCAACGCATCGAATTCGTGCTGCCGCATCAACTGCTCGGCGGCGTCGGCCGAGCCGGCCGTGGTCACCTGCGCGCCGGCCTGGCGCAGGAAGTGCTCGGTGGCGTCGCGCGAGTCGTCGTCGTCGTCCACCAGCAGCAGATGCACCCCGCGCAAGCGGCCCGCCATGGCCTGCGGCAGCGGGCCGACCTTGCCATTGGCCGGGTCCTGCGCGCGCGGCACGCTGACCCCGTGCTGGTAGGGCAGCACCAGGGTGAAGGTCGCGCCCAGGCCGTGGCCGGCGCTGGTCGCGCCGAGCCAGCCGCCATGCAGGTCGATCAGCTGCCGCGAGATCGACAGGCCCAGGCCCAGGCCACCGACGCGGCGCGTGGTGCTGGCATCGGCCTGGCGGAAGCGGTCGAACACGTGCGGCAGGAAGTCCGGCGCAATGCCCACGCCGGTGTCGTGCACCGACAGGCGCAGGTGGTCCGGCGCCGAGGCCATTTCCAGTTCCACCCGGCCGTTGGCCGGGGTGAACTTGATGGCGTTGCCGATCAGGTTCACCAGCACCTGCTGCAGGCGCCCGGCATCGCCGAAGAACGGCGTGGCGCCGTCTTCCAGCCCGCGCACGCGCAGGTCGACGCCCTTGTTGGAGGCGGTCGGCCGCATCAGGTCGATGGTGCTGCGCGCCAGGCCGCCGATATCGAAATGCTCCGGCTGCAGGCGCACCTTGCCGGAGAGGATCGCGCTCATGTCCAGCAGGTCGTCGATGATCTGCGCCTGCGAGCGCGCGCTGCGCTCGATGATCACCAGCCCCTTGCCGATGTTCTCCGGCGCGAACGACTCGGTCTGCATCAGGCGCGACCAGCCGAGGATGGCGTTCAACGGCGTGCGCAGCTCGTGGCTGAGCGTGGCCAGGAAATCGTCCTTGATCCGGCTGGCGGTTTCGGCCTCGTTGCGCGCGTTGGTCTCGGCCTGCAGCGAGGCCTTGAGCTGGGCGTCGATGCGGTTGCGCTCGATGACGATGCCGGCCAGGTGCGAGGCCGAGCGCGCCATGGCCTGTTCGTGCAGCGTCGGCAGGTAGGGCGTGCGGTAGTACATGGCCAGCGTGCCGAGCACCACGCCGTTGCTGCCGAGGATCGGGGTGACGTAGCACGCGGCGATGCCCATGGCCTGGGCGTGGGTGCGGTGTTCGCCCCAGCTCGAATCGCTGGCAATGTCCTCGCAGATCACCTGGTGCGCCTGGCGCGCGGCGCGCCCGCACGGCGTGCCGCTGTCGGTGATCGCCAGGCCGTCGAAGCGCACCGCATACTCCAGCGGCAGGCTCGGCGCGGCGGCGCAGCGCAGCAGGGTCTGTTCCGGGTTGGCGAGCATGATCGAACAGCGCAGCGAGCGCTCGCCGCGCGCTTCCACGCTCAGGGCGATCGAATCGAGCACGATGGGCAGCGGCGCGCCGGTGGTGATCAGGCCGAGGATCGAGCGCTCGGACGCGGTCGCATCCTCGACCCGCTTGCGCTCGGAGATGTCCATCAGCGAGCCGATGTGGCCGAGGAAGCTGCCATCCACTCCGAAGTGCGCGGTGGCCGTATCCATGCACCAGCGGTATTCGCCGTCCTGGCGGCGCACGCGGTATTCGGCACTGAAGGCGCGGCGCTCGTCCAGCGCCTGCAGGAAGCCGTGGCGCACGCGCGCCAGGTCGTCCGGATGCACCACCTCCCACCAGCCGCCGGCGATGGCGTCGGCGGTGGCCTGGCCGGTGAACTCGGTCCAGCGCGGGTTCCAGTACACGCAGTTGCCCTGCGCGTCGGACATCCAGATCATCGCCGGCACGGTTTCGCACAGGTTGCGGAACCGCGCCTCGCTTTCCATCAGGCGGTCTTCGAAGCCGCGGCGGTCGTGGATATCGGTATAGGTGCCGATCCATTGGCTGATCCGGCCATCCTCTTCGCGGATCGGCAGGGCGCGCGCCAGGTGCCAGCGGTACTGGCCGTCGTAGCGGCGCAGCTGGCATTCGATCTCGAAGCCGTCGCCGGCGGCCAGCGCGCCGCGCCAGGCGTGCGCGGCCAGGCGCAGGTCGGCATCGGTATGGGCCATGTCCCAGGCCGCGCGCGCGTCGGCGTGCGGGTCGCAACCGGTGTATTCGTGCCAGCGGCTGTTGAAGAACCGGGCCACGCCCTGCGGGTCGGCGATGAAGATGATCTGCGGCAGCGTATCGGCCAGCCGGCGCAGGCGCGCCTCGTTGGTCGCCAGCTGGCGCTGGGCCTTGCCGCGCTGCAGGGATTCCCAGCAGCGCGCCACCACCAGCCGCACCAGCTCGACCTCCTGGCTGGACCAGTGCCGCGGGGTGGCCTGGTGCACGCCCATGATCGCCACCAGTTGCCCGTTCTTGTGCAGCGGCACCGCCAGCGTGGCGCGGATGCCGTGGTTGCGGTAGCCGTCGCTGAGGTAGGGCGGGGCGTCGGCGCTCAGGGTGTCGCGCACGACCCAGGGGCGGTTCTCGATCAAGGCTTCGAGGAAGCCTTCGGCAATCGCGCACAGCTCGAACTCGCCGCGCAGGCTCTCCATGCCTTCGACGTGGTCGCTGAGCACGCGCATCGTGCGCCGTTCCATGTCCACCAGGCCATAGCCGGTGCGGTTGGCGCGCAGGTGGTGGCACAGCAGGCGCATGCTGGTGTCGAGGATCTGCTGTGGCTCGGACAGGTCCATCAGCGCATCTTCCAGCGCGAGCAGGAAGCGGTTGCGCTCTTCGGCATGGCGCTGCCGGGTCACGTCGATGCCGTGGACCAGGATCGCATCGACCGCGCCGCTGTCGTCGCGCATCGGCTGGTAGACGAAATCCAGCACCGATTCGTAGGGCTCGTCCTCGAACGGCCGCTCCAGGGTCAGGCGGATCGCCTGGCCGACGAAGGGCTCGCCGCTCAGGCGCACCTGGTCGAGCAGCTTGAGCACGCCCTGCTCGACGACTTCGGGCAGGGCGGCGTGCAGCGGGCGATCGATGATCTGGCGTTCGCCCAGCAGCTGCTTCATGCGCTGGTTCGCGCTTTCGATCACGTAATCGGGGCCGCGCAGCACGGCCAGGAAAGCGGGCGACTCCTCGAAGGCGGCCACCAGGTGCGGGGCGCGCGAAGGACGCTCGCGCAGGCACAGCGCGCCGGCCATGCCGGACGCATCGTAGAGCGGGCTGCAGGCCCACGAGCCGGCCCCTTCGCCGGCAGCGAAGGCGGGTAGGCGAGCGGCCAGCGCCGCGTCGAGCGGGCCCACCGCCGCGCACAGCTCGGCGCGCAACGGCGCCTCCAGCTTGGCCAACGGCAGGCCGAAAGCGGCCGGATGCAGCGTGCCGAGCAGCACCGCGCCGGCTTCGTTGTAGACGCAATTCAGGGCCGGGCCCCACAGCAGCAGGGCGGGCGAGGGATTATTCAGGCACAGCGACAACGCGCTGCGCAGCGCGGGCGCCCAGCGCTCGGCTGAACCCCAGGCAGCGACCAGCCCCGGCGATTGCGCCAACCACTGCTGGCTGGCACCTGCGGCGATTCCGGCCGGCACGCCCGGCGCTGTCGTTTCCATGCGGCTCCCCAGTCGCAACCCAGGACGCCCCATCTTATGCCCAGACACCGGCTCAGGGGCCGGCGGCGATCTCCTGCGCCCGCCGCAGCGAACGCACCAGATCCTCGGCCAGATAAGGCTTGATGAGCAAAATGCCGCGATCGAAGGCCGAAGGCAGCTCGCCGCCCGCCTGGCCGGTGGCGACCACGAACGGCACCCCCAGCGCGTTCAGCCGCGCGGCCACCGCCTCGCTGGTCTGGCCGTCGCCGAGCCGGTAATCGAGCACCGCCAGGTCCGCGCCGGCGTCGTCCACCAATTGCAGCGCCGTTTCGACCGTGGCCACCGGCCCGGCCACCGCCGCGCCCGCCTGGGCCAGTTGGAGTTCCAACAGCATGGCGTTCATCTCGTCATTCTCGACCACGAGCACACGCAGCCCCTGCAGTGCCGCCATTGGTTTCTCCTACGAACGAGCCCCGATACAGCTGGCCGAAGTATAGCCGCAGGCGTCTGCCCGCGGCCGGAGCGGGACCCGGGACGGATGGTCGCGGGTCGGCTGCACATCGGGCCGCGGCTCGGCTATACTGCGCGGCCGCGCCGAAGTGGCGGAATCGGTAGACGCAGCGGACTCAAAATCCGCCGCCCTTAAAAGCGTGTGGGTTCGAGTCCCACCTTCGGCACCATGTAAATGATTGATTTTATTCACTTTTTATCCAAAAGTGTGCCAAAACTCGGCACACTCGACATTCGGTAGCGGACATTTACTCCCAAGCGGGTGCAATGTGTGCCAGAGGTCAAACCTCGGAGTCGCACTCGCCACGCCTTCCGCATATGTGCGTACGTTGACCGCGTAATCTTCGCGGCGTCTGAGCTCGCTGACAGGCAGTTCCTGTCCCCAGCGGCTTCAGATCGGCTGTTATATTCGTCCCTGTTCAGCAGGGAACGAGAACATGGCAAAGAAGGCCACTAAGAAGGTTGCGAAAAAGCCCGGCCGGGTCGCCTCTGGTCGCAACTCCGCGTCCGCGCCAGTGCGGAAAAAGGCTGCGGCCCCGCCGGGGGCCAAGCGTCCTTACCTTAAACAGTCTGACGTCCCAATGACCTCATTGGACGATGCCTTGCGCATCCCGCAAGCAATCTTTGACAACTATGGTGGAAAGGCTGCAACCCCTTTGCAGATCGCCAAAGCGCTAACCATCGACCCAAAGGGATCGCAGATTCGGGTGCTCGGGGGCGCAGCGCTGGCCTTTGGGCTGACCGATGCAGGTGGGCAAGCCGCAAGCATCGGGGTTACAGAACTCGCAAAGCGCGCTCTTCGTCCGACCGCTGAAGGCGACGATTTAACTGCGAAACGCGAGGCGATCTTGAAGCCGCGAGTTTTTGGCGATTTTCTTAGCAAGTACGATGGAAATGCGCTGCCTCGCCCTGACCTGGCTACAAACGTTTTGGAAGAAATGGGAGTGCCGCGTGAGAAGACGGCCGACATTTTCTCTCGTCTCGTTGCCAGTGCACGCAGCGTCGGGTTCATCGAGGAGATAAAGGGAAAGGCCTACGTAACCCTTCAGGGTGTCCAGCCAAGCCCGGCTTCCGATTCCGCCGACGAGGGGCTGGGAAACGGGGAAACTACTTGGACTCCGCCACCGGTAGAAGTCGCCCAGAGACCGATAAGTAGTCCGGCAGAGAACAATGTGCCGAAGGCGGCGGAGTACTTGGCCGCCATCGCCGACGATCAGCGACGGAAGCGCGTTTTCATTACTCACGGGAAGAACAAGGACCTGGTAGACCCTATTAGGAAGCTGCTGGAATACGGCGAGCTGGAGCCGATTGTCTCTGTCGACCGGCAGTCAGTGTCAAAGCCTGTTCCGGAGAAAGTGATGGACGATATGCGCAGCTCCGGCGCAGCCATCATCCATGTCGATGCAGATGTAACAATCACTGACTCCGAAGGCCGTGAGCATGTTCTTCTGAACCCCAATGTGCTGATTGAGATTGGAGCCGCCATGGCCTTCTACGGAAGGCGTTTCATCCTCCTGGTTCGGGATGGTGTGAAGCTGCCTTCCAACCTGCAGGGTCTCTACGAGGTCCGATACTCGAACGATACCCTCGATGCTTCGGCAACGATCAAGCTTCTCGAGGCCATCAAAGACATAAAGAACTACTCCCTCCCCAACGAATCGACTGGCGATTAGCTTGGTTCCAAGTAGAGGAGAGTGCTGTTGTCACTGTGCCAACTCGTGGCACACCGTTGCCCTCTGCGGCAATAAACTGGCACAGCGGACACCTCGGTGTGCCCACTGTGCCATGCTGAACGTTGTAACTCGTTGAGCGGAAAGAGTCTGAGACGGATCGAGTCCCACCTTCGGCACCAGCGACTTACGGCACCTTCGGGTGCCGTTTTTCGTTTCGCAATTTCTTATCCCGCAGCCCGCGTTGCATTCCCCTGCTGGGCATTTACAGGGGCTCGGGCCGCGGAAGCTGGCTAGGGTGATAGAAGTAGGCAGACTTGCCGTCATAGAGGAACTTTATTTCCTTGACTGTCACCGTGTCCTGGATGATGGCAATCAGCGACATGGCGAGCCATCCGCGCAGATCCTCGTCCTCGGCAACGTCCTCCTTCGGAATGAACTCCTTCCCAAGATCAATCGTCAAGCTGCCGGTCGCATAGTCGATCGACGCGCTACTCCTTGATTTCTGCTGAGCGGGTGTCAGGGCTTTGTCGGATCCCAAGAGCGCTTGGAGCTGCTCGCTGAGTAGCGCGTCGATCTCCTTCTGGATCTCTCGACTGGGCATCGGTGTTTGTGTATTGCCTCCGATCACGGGTGTAGCAGGCGTTGCCAGGGCGATGCTGAGCGCGATTTTCCCCAGTAGTCTCTGTTTATTCACGACACGATCCTTATGTGCTGGCGCGTGCGTCTTAATGCGTAGACGTAAGGGATTCGTAAGAGGGGGACTGGACTGTCGTGGTGACGGTGAAGCTCCGTGCAGTCTTTGGGCCCGCAATCCGCGATCGGCCGCCGCGCATGGCCAGCAATCCGCCGGCCAGCGGCCAGCCCCGCACCCGCGGCGGCGCGCTATCCGCTTCATCGCGTCTTTCACCCCCATGCGCTCCAATCCCGCCGGGCCGCACCGTCGCGGCGGAGAACGTCATGAAACTCCCGGACAAGCACCGCGAAGACCTCAACGAGGACATCTGCGTCCATATCTTCAGCACCTCCGCCGCTATGCTTGGCGTATGCATGACGGTCGTCGGCGTGCTGCACGTGGTCGTGGTGATACGCAACGTCAACACCATCGCCGACGACCTGCTCAGCGTGGACGCGATGATCTACCTGCTGGCCTGCCTCAGCGCCTACTGGGCCCTGCGGACGCGGCGGCAGGGGCGGAACCGGATCCTGGAGCGCGTGGCCGACAGCCTGTTCCTGCTCGGGCTGGTGCTCAGCGCGGTCGCCACGGGAATCATTACCTGGGCCATCGCGCGGATCTGAAAGGCCGGCCCGGGTGCGTGTTGACAGGCCGCATGCACAATCAGCTCCAATCCTTTGATACGGCAGCGTCTTTCCCGGCGGCTTCGGGAAATGCTGCACTGCCGCATGCAATGCCGCACCTGCTCATGTTCTAGTCCGCGGCACGGCAGGCGAGTGGCGTATGTCCGGCGGTTGGATCGATCCAAGTCGCTTTCCGTTTCCAGGGTGGGGAGAGCAGCGCGGCATGTCCAAGCAGACGGAGACAGCACCCGAGGGTGCCGATGCCACGCCGGCAGCCACCGCCGGCATGGCGAGCCAGCGTGCCGTCACCGTCACCGACATCGCACGCGCTGTCGGCGTGTCCCGGGCCACGGTGTCGCTGGTGTTGCGCGGCAGCCCGCTGGTCCATGCCGACACCCGCGCCCGCGTCCACGCCGAGCTGCAGCGCCAGCGCTATGTCTACAACCGGGCTGCGGCGAACCTGCGGCGGCAGACGTCCACGATCGTGGCATTGGTGATCAACGATCTGTCCAATCCCTTCTTCGCCGAGTTCGCCGCCGGGGTCGACGAGGCGCTGGGCGAGCGCGGCTATGTGACCTTGCTCGGCAACACCGGCGAGTCGCCGTCGCGCCAGCAGGCGGTGCTCGCTTCGCTGATGGAACATGCGCCGGCCGGATTGATCCTGTCGCCGGCCGAGAACAGCGATGCGGCGGCGTTGCGCAGCGTGGTCGGCGAGCGCGGCAATGTGCTGCTGTTCAATCGCGAGCCAATGGACAGTACCTGGGATTTCCTCGCGCTCGACAACGCCCATGGCGCGCAATTGGCCACCGCCCACCTGGTCGCGCTCGGTCATCGCGAGATCGCCTTTTTCGGCGGCCATGCCGATTCCAGTTCCTGCCAGCAGCGCCGCGCCGGCTACGCGACGGCGATGGCCGCGGCGGGCCTGCCGGTCCGCGAGCAACGCTTGATCGAGTGCGCGCCGACCCGTTCCGAAGCCGCGGCGACGGCGCAGGCCCTGTTCACCGGTGAGGCGCGCCCGACGGCGGCGGTTTGCTACAACGACAACGTAGCGCTGGGCCTGATGCTGGGCCTGGCGGCCCGCGGGGTGCAGGCGGGCAAGGACTTCTCGCTGACCGGCTTCGACGATATTCCCGAGGCGGCGTTGAGCACGCCGTCGCTGACCACGCTGGCCACCGATCCGCGCGCGCGCGGTCGCCAGGCCGCGCAACTGCTGCTGCAACGCATTGCTTCGCCCGAGGCCGATGTGGCCCGCACTGTCGCGCCGGTGCAGTTGCGGCTGCGCCAGAGCACCGCACCGCCTCCGGTCTGATCGGCCGTTCGCGCTCCCTTCGTTCTTCCATCCTTCATCCAGCCAGGCGATTCCATGCCCATCTCTCCCGGACTTCCTCCCCGCGCCGCGCAATCCGTTGAAGTCGGCACCGTCAATCGCAAGGTCGCGCTGTCGGTGGTCACCTCGATCTTCTTCATGTGGGGCTTCCTGACCTGCCTCAACGACATCCTGATCCCGCATCTCAAGGGCGTGTTCGAGCTGAACTACACCCGCGCGATGCTGGTGCAGTTCACGTTCTTTGGCGCGTACTTCCTGATGTCGCTGCCGGCCGGCGCGCTGGTCGCACGGCTGGGCTACAAGAAGGGGATCGTGGCGGGCCTGGCGATCGCCGGCATTGGTGCGCTCGGCTTCTGGCCGGCGGCCTCGCTGCGGGTGTACGAGGCCTTCCTGGCCGCGTTGTTCGTGCTGGCGACCGGCATTACCGTGCTGCAGGTGGCCGCCAATCCCTACGTGGCGCTGCTCGGGCCCGAGAGCACCAGCTCCAGCCGCCTGACCCTGGCGCAGGCGTTGAATTCGCTCGGCACGACGCTGGCGCCGATGTTCGGCGGCCTGCTGATCCTGTCGAACACGGTCAAGAGCGCGGCCGAGCTGCAGGCGCTGCCGGCGGCCGAGCAGGCCGCCTATCGCGTGCAGGAGGCCCATTCGGTACAGGGCCCGTACCTGTTGCTGGCAGTGGTGCTGTTCGTGCTGGCGGTGGTGGTCTACCTGTTCCGCCTGCCGGCGCTGACCAACGCGACCGAGAAGGCCGACCACCAGAAGCACACGCTCGGCCAGGCGCTGAAGCACCGCCATCTGTTCTTCGGCGTGGGCGCGATCTTCTTCTACGTCGGCGGCGAGGTGGCCATCGGCAGCCTGATGGTCAACTACCTGTCGCTGCCGAAGATCGGCGGCATCACCGAAGCGCAGGCCGCGCACTATCTGAGCGCGTACTGGTTCCTGGCGATGGTCGGTCGCTTCGCCGGCTCGGTGCTGTTGGCGCGCTTCTCGCCGAACCGACTGCTGGCCTTGTTCGCCGGCATCAACATGCTGTTGCTGGTCACCACGATGGCGAGCAGCGGCGATGTGGCGATGTACAGCCTGGTGGCGATCGGTCTGTTCAATTCGATCATGTTCCCGACGATCTTCGCGCTCAGCATCGAGCGCCTCGGCCCGCTGACCAACAAGGGCTCGAGCCTGCTGATCATGGCCATCGTCGGCGGCGCGCTGGTGCCGTTCCTGCAGGGCATGCTGGCCGACCGCATCGGCCTGCAGCCGTCCTTCGTGCTGCCGCTGCTGTGCTACGCCTACATCGTGTTCTTCGGCCTGTCCGGCAGCCGGCTGCCGGCGCAGGCACAGGTCGGGCAGGCCGCCCCGGTGGAGGGCGCCTGAGTCGTGTCGAAGATCGTGTGTTTCGGCGAGGCCCTGATCGACATGCTGGCCCAGCCTCCCGCTGAGGCCCACGCGCCGCGCGCCTTCCTGCAGTTCGCCGGCGGTGCGCCGGCGAACGTCGCGGTGGCGGCGGCCCGGCTTGGCGCGCAAAGCCACTTCGCCGGCATGCTGGGCGAGGACATGTTCGGCGACTTCCTGCTGCAGAGTTTCATCGAGGCGGGCGTCGCGACCGACTGCATCGTGCGTACCGGCGCGGCCAAGACCGCGCTGGCCTTCGTCGCCCTGGATGCGCAGGGCGAGCGCAGCTTCAGTTTCTATCGCCCGCCAGCCGCCGACCTGCTGTTTCGCGAGCGCGATTTCGGCCCGGCCTGTTTCGAAGGCACCGGTGCCTTCCATGTCTGTTCCAACAGCATGACCGACCCGGATTGCGCGGCGGCCACCTTGGCCGGCATGGCCCGGGCGGCGCAGGCGGGCGCGGTGGTGAGCCTGGACCTCAACCTGCGCCCGGCGCTGTGGCCGGCCGATGCGGACCCGTTGCCCACGTTGTGGCAGGCGTTGCGACTGGCCGACCTGGTCAAGCTGTCGCGCGAAGAACTGGCGTTTCTCGCCACGCCGTTCGGCGCCGAGGGCGAACAGGCCGTGCGTGCGCAGCTGTTCGCCGGGCGTGCGCGCCTGTTGGTGATCACCGACGGCGCCGGCCCGCTGCGTTGGTTCAGCGCCAGCGACGGCGGCGAACTGTCCGGCTTCCAGGCCACGGTGCGCGACAGCACCGCGGCCGGCGACGCCTTCGTCGGCGGGTTGCTGGTGCGGCTTGGCGAACTGGGCGGCGACGGCGCCGGCTTCGACGCCTTCGTTGGCGACCGCACCGCGATCGAGGACGCCATCCGCTTCGGCGCCGCCGTGGGCGCGCTTGCCGTCACCCGCCACGGCGCCTTTGCCGCCATGCCCGGCGCCGATGAAGTACACCACCTGCTACGGAACCCCCATGTCCTCGTTGCCTGATACCGCTCCGGATTTCCGCTCGGCCGCGTTCCTGCGTGCGCACATCGCCGATACGATGGCCTTCTACCATCCGCGCGCCATCGATCCGGCCGGCGGCTTCTTCCACTATTTCCGCGACGACGGCAGCGTCTACGACGCCCGCCATCGCCACCTGGTGAGCAGCACGCGCTTCGTTTTCAACTTTGCGATGGCCTATCGCGAGTTCGGCAATGCCGACTATCTGCAGGCGGTGCATCACGGTCTGGCCTATCTGCGCCAGGTGCATCGCGATCCGGCCAGCGGCGGCTACGCCTGGACGGTGCGCGATGGCCAGGTCGAGGATGCCACCCGCCATTGCTACGGCGTGGCCTTCGTGCTGCTGGCCTACAGCAGCGCGCTCAAGGCGGGGGTCACCGAAGCGGCGGATTGGATGGACGAGACCTGGGCGCTGCTGGAACGTTACTTCTGGGATGCCGATGCCGGCCTCTACCGCGACGAGGCCGACGCGAACTGGCAGTTCAGCGACTATCGCGGGCAGAACGCCAACATGCATATGTGCGAGGCGATGCTCGCGGCCTTCGAGGCCAGCGGCGAACGGCGCTATCTGGAGCGGGCGCTGCTGCTGGCGGACAACATGACCCGTCGCCAGGCGGCCAAGGCCGGCGGCCTGGTGTGGGAGCACTACGATCGCGACTGGAACGTGGACTGGGACTACCACCGCGACGATCCCAAGCATCTGTTCCGGCCCTGGGGCTTCCAGCCCGGGCACCAGACCGAATGGGCCAAGCTGCTGCTCATCCTCGACCGCCACGTCCAGGCCGACTGGCTGCTGCCCACCGCGATGCATCTGTTCGACACCGCCGTGGCGCGCGCCTGGGACAGCGAGCGCGGCGGCCTGTACTACGGCTTCGACCCGCAGGGCAGGGTATGCGACGACGACAAGTATTTCTGGGTGCAGGCCGAATCGCTGGCCGCCGCCGCGCTGCTGGCCGCGCGCACCGGCAACGCCGCCTACTGGGAGACCTACGACCGGCTCTGGGCCTACAGCTGGAAGTATTTCGTCGACCATCGTCATGGCGCCTGGTACCGCATCCTCGATGCCGACAATCGCAAGTACAGCGACGAAAAGAGTCCGGCCGGCAAGACCGATTACCACACCATGGGCGCCTGCTACGAGGTGCTCAACGTGGTTAGGCCTGCGCCGCTTCGCTGATGGTGCGTTCGACCGGGGATGCGCTGCGGCCGGAGATCGCCGAGCCGGCGTACCCCCCGCATCACTACAGATGCGCGCTATCGCGGCATGGGCGAAGCGCGTCCGTTGCGGCGAACCTGGAAGTAATGCGCATCGCGCAGTCAGCTTGTCATGCGGGCGTCACGGCGCGGCCAAATAATCGCGCCCCATGACTGACATGCGGGGTTTGATCGCGGCGGGGAGCCGCGCACCGTTGCATGCGGCGCAGTCCCGCCGCGTGCGTGCGCGTTGGCCGGGGCTTTCGTCCCGACCAACGGAAACCGCTGCATATGCTGAAGAAATCGATGCTCGCCACGGCGCTGGCCGCGGCGCTGGCGCCTGCCGCCTGGGCCGCCGAAGACCTGACCGCCACTGATGCCGCTGCCGCCAACGGCAACGCGCAGGCCACCGACCTAGATGCGATCTCGGTCATCGGCAGTGGCCAGACCCGCCAGGTGCAGCGCATCGGGCCGCGGAACCTGGACATCCTGCCGCCGGGCAGCAGCCCGCAGAAGGCGATGAACATCCTGCCCGGCGTCAATGCGCAGTCGGCCGATGCGCTGGGCACCAACGAGCAGTCGCTGACCTTGAGCCTGCGCGGCTTCAACACCACGCGGCTGGGCTATACCCTCGATGGCGTGCCGCTCGGCGATGGCGCCTACAACAACTACAACGGCCTGACCGTCAACCGCGCCCTGATCTCCGAGAACATGGGCAGCGCCGAACTGGCGATGGGCATCGGCGCTTTGGCAACCCCGTCGAGCAGCAACCTCGGCGGCACCATCGCCTATTTCTCCGGCAACCCGCTGGCCGAAGCCGGCAGCCGCTTCGTCCAGACCGTCGGCAGCGACAGCAACCTGCGCAGCTTCGCGCGCATCGATACCGGCGTGCACAACGGCTTCTCGGCCTATCTGTCCGGCATGTACGCGCGTTCCGATCTGTGGAACGACCAGGACGCCTACAACCAGTCGACCACGCGCCAGTTCAATGGCAAGGCGGTGTACGAATTCGAACACGGCCGCATCACCGGCTTCGTCGATACCTCGCGCACCAGCCAGGCCGACTATTTCTATCTGTCCAAGGACGAGATGGCCCGTGGCCTGGGCTGGGACTGGGGCGGCTACGCGCCGGATTGGGACAAGGCGGTCGCCATGGCGTACTGCAACAAGGCCACCTACGTGGCCAGCAAGTGCGACAGCAGCGGCCCGCAGACCGACGCCGATGGCGCCTTCACCGCCGGGCAGATCCTGCGCAACGACAACCTGTATTACTTGAACGGCGAGTTCTTCCTCTCCGACGCCTTCACCCTGCGCGGCAACGTCTACCATCACGACGATGACGGCGAAGGTCACAACTGGAACAGCGGCACCTGGTCGAACAAGGGCACGCCGCAGGAAGTGCCGATGATCTTCCGCAACACCCTGTACACCATCGACCGCGACGGCGTGACTGCCGGCTTCGACTGGCAACTGGGCCTGCACCGCCTGCAGGGTGGCTTGTGGTACGAGCACAACACCAGCAGCGCGGCGCGCTACCAGAGCGCGGTCACCGGGCCGCGCGACATGAGCGGCATGAACCAGACCCAGCCCGATGTCGGCGTGTTCGACCAGCAGACCGACTGGCACACCCGCATGGCCTACCTGCAGGACACCGTGCGCCTGTTCGACGAGCGCCTGACCCTGGAGGCGGGACTCAAGGCGCTGCACGCCAAGTCCGAGGCGCAGGCGTTGCCGGGCGATGCCAAGGCGCCGATTCCGCCGTCCTCCAACAACCAGTTCGCCACCGGTACGCTGGAAGCCCGGGACAATGCGCTGCCCAGCCTGGGCATCCACTACCAGCTGGCGGCCGCGCATGAAGTCTTCGCCAGCTACGCCGAGAACATCGCGATGTTCCAGGGCGGCTTCAAGCTTGACCCGCAGGCGGTCAGCCAGGCCACCTGGGACAGCCAGGGCGAGCTGAAGCCGGAAGAATCGCGCACGCTGGAGGCCGGCTACCGTTTCGTGGGCCGGCAGATCCAGGCCTCGGTCGCCGCCTACAGCGTGCGCTTCGACAACCGCCTGCTGCAGTACAACCCCTGCGACTCGCGCCAACCGGTGGGCCCGAGCTGCGGCAACCGCTTCTACAACGTCGGCGGCGTGGACAGCCGCGGTGTCGAACTGACCTTGCTGTGGAGCCCGAACGAACACTGGAGCTGGTACAGCTCGGCGTCCTACAACGACTCCACCTACGCCTCGGACTACGTGCAGGCCGGCGTGGTGCAGCCCACCCGCGGCAAGACCCAGGTCGACACGCCCAAGCAGATGTTGGCCACCGAGATCGACTGGCGCGACAACGGCTGGTTCGCCATCCTGCGTGGCAAGTACACCGGCGAGCGCTTCTACACCTATACCAACGACCAGGGCTTCGGCGGCTACACGGTGTTCGATGCCGCGGGCGGGTACGATTTCGGTGGCGTCGGTTTCGCCAAGGATGTGAGACTGTCGTTCAACGTCGCCAATCTCACCGACAAGCGCTATGCCAGCAACCTCGATTCCAGTGTGTTCGCGCCCAGCGATCCGACCGGCACGATCTACGTGTTCCATGCCTCGGCGCCGCGCCAGTTCTTCGGCACGCTCGATGTGCGCTTCTGAGCGGTGGCGCGCCTGATGCATATCGCAATGCGGCTGGGCATCCTGGCCTGCGCGGTCCCGGCGTTGGCGGTGGCGGCGCAAGCCCCGTCGCCGGCGGCGGTCGTGATGGGCGGGGAGACCTACGTCGACGGTGGCCTGGTGGCTGCGGGCCGCTTGCCCGCGGCGACGGTGGATTTCCTCGGCGACACCCTGGGCTCGTTCTCCTCGTTGGCGGTGGCGCGTGGCTCCTGGCATCGCACCGCCGGCGGCTACGAGGGCGTGTTGTGGACCTTGCCCGACCGCGGCCGCAATGATCCCGAAGCCGGCGTGTTCTACGACTATCCGGCGCGCCTGGAGCGCATGCGCATCGGCCTGGCCAATGGCAAGGTCACCTTGACGCCGCAAGGGGGCATCGAACTGCGCGACCTCCAAGGCCGGCCGTTCACCGGTGCCGATCCCGGCGCAGGCACGCTGCAGCAAGGCGGCCACGTCCTGCCTTCGCCGGCCACCGGGGTCGGCGCCGGCAAGGTGTCGCTGGATGCGGAGTCGCTGGCATTCACTGCGGACGGCCACTTCTATGTCGGCGACGAATACGCGGCCAATGTGTACTACTTCGATGCGCAAGGACGCCTGCAGGGCATCATCGAACCCCCGGCGGCGGTCGCGCCCCGGCGCGATGGCGCGCCGGCCTTCGGTTCGCTGAAGGCGCCGCAGCAGGGGCGCCGCAACAACCAGGGCGTGGAAGGGTTGGACCTGTCGCCCGATGGCCGGCATCTGTTCGTCGCCTTGCAGAGCGCGCTGGTGCAGGACACCGCCAAGGGCGATGCCAGCGGACGGGTCAATACCCGGGTGCTGGTCTACGACCTCGCCAGGGATCCGTTGCCGCGTGCGCCTGCCGGCCACTACGTGGTGCAGTTGCCGGCCTACCGCCAGGACGGGGCGGGCGGACCGGCCGACCGTACCGCCGCGCAAAGCGAGTTGCGCGCCCTCGATGCGCATCGCTTCCTGCTGCTGGCGCGCGATGGCAATGGCCTGGGTGCGTCGTCCGAAGATGCGCCGGTGTTCAAGCGGGTGCTGCTGGTCGATGTCGAGGGTGCCACCAACCTGGCGGGGACGCCGTACGAGACCAGCGCGAGCTCGCTGCTGGCGCGCGCCGATTCGACCGCCTTGCGCGAGGGCATCGTGCCGGCGGCGTCGGTGCCGTGGGTGGATATGTTGGATGCCGCTCAGCTGGCTCGCGTCGGGCTCGGGTTGGATCGGCATGACCCGCGGCTGGCGCCGCTGTCGGAGAAGTGGGAGGCGATGGACCTGGTGCCGGTGCTGGACCGGCGGCATCCGCACGACTGGTGGCTGCTGGTGGGCAACGACAACGACTTCATCGCGCGCCGCTGCGTGATGCGCGGCGAGCGCTGCGATTCGCCGTTGGACAACGACAACCGCATCCTGGTGTACCGGCTGACCTTGCCCGCCCGCTGAGTTGCCCCGCGCCGCGCCGGACATGGCGCGCTGCAGCATGGCTTTGCCCGGATTGTTGGCTACAGTAGGCCGGTCGCGTCGTGTGCCCCAGGGTGCGCGGCGCGAAGATCAAACGCAGGCAGCGGGGGCTCGCTGCTTTTTTTGGCCGGATCTATGGTAGCGCTACCATCAACTTGCGGGGAGCGCTCGCGCCGGCGGTTCGCGGAGGGAGGCGAGGTGGTGCAAGGGCAGTCCCATGAGCGCGAGCCGGCAGGCATGGCCGCGGTGCGGTGCGCCGCTGGCCAGCCGGTTACTGCCTGTGCCGGATCAGGCCTTGGCGCTGCCCGGCGCGGCGACCGATTGCCGCCGCACCAGTTCGTGGGCGAAGACCTGGTCGAGGTTGCGCTCGCCGTTGCGGATGCGCCGCAGCAGGATGTCGACCGCCGCATCGGCCATCGTGCCGATCGGCTGGCGGATGGTGGTCAGCTCGGGCCACACCGTGGTGGCCGAGGAGCTGTCGTCGAAGCCCACCACGGACAGGTCGCGCGGCACGTCCAGGCCGCGCCGGTGGGCAACCGAGACCACGGCGGCGGCCATGTCGTCGTTGCTGCCGAATACCGCGGTCGGCGGCTGCCGCCGCGACAGCAGTTTTTCCGCCGCCAGCAGGCCGGCGCGGTAGGTGTAGTCGCCGTCCTGCACCAGGTGCCGGTCCAGCGGCAGGCCGGCGGCCTGCAAGGCGGCGCGGAAGCCTTCGAAGCGACGCTCGCTGGCCGCCATGTCGGCGCGGCCCTTGATGTAGGCGATGCGGCGATGGCCCTGGGCGATCAAGTGCTCGGTGATCTCGCGCGCAGCATGGAATTCGTCGATGCGCACGCAGGAAATGCGGTCGCTGAAGCGGTCCGAGGCGATCGCCACCACCGGCACCTTGGCACGCACGAACTCCTGCACCGCCACTTCGGAGTCGCACAGCGGCGGTGGCAGGATCACGCCGGACACGCCCTTGGCCAGTTTTCGCGCCGCCTTGCGCTCGGCCTCGGGATCGAGGTCGTCCCAGTAGTCGATCACCAATTGGATCGCGGTGTGCGAGGCCACGTGCAGCACGCCGACCAGCAGTTCGCGCAGGTAGGCGCCGGAGGGATTGGTGTAGACCAGCGCCAGGCGGGTGTTCTGCGCGGCGGCCAGCGCACTGGCGGCGAGGTTGGGGGTGTAGCCGAGCTTGTCGACGGCGCGCATCACCCGCTCGCGGGTGTCGTCGCGGACATTGCTCTTGCCGTTGACCACGCGCGACACGGTCATCGGCGAGACCTTGGCCAGGGTGGCCACATCGTCGATGGTGGTGGCCCGTCCCTTGCGGCGGATCGATTTGTTGCCCTTGCTCAAGCGTCGCCCCTTCGGCGTGGTCGTTCCATCGGCCCGGTGCGCGCGGCGTTGCCTGCGCGTGCCCAGCCGTCCTTGCCCGGTCCGTGTCGTGGCTGCCGCCACGCCTGGACGCTTTGCATGGTAGCGATAACCGCCGCGGCCGGCGACCGGCCGGCCCCATCGCAGCAGAAAAAGGAGTCTCGGTTTGGCTTGCATGCCTGAGCGCCAAGGCGCGCGCCTTCCCTCCCGCTGGTGGCCAGCGGCGATGCTGTTCTGTGCCGGCATGCTGGCGCTGTTCGGCGCCCGCGCCGAGGACGGCTACGACCTGTGGCTGCGCTACCGCCCGCTGCCGGCGCCGCAGGCGCAGGCCTACCGGAGCCAGTTGCAGGCGCTGGTCGCGCCACAGTCCACCGAACTGCAGCGCTCGGCCCGTGCCGAACTGTTGCGCGGGCTCGAGGGGATGCTGGGCCAGGTCCCGCGCACGGCCACGGCGGTGCAGGGACCGGGGACGCTGCTGGTCGGTACGCCGGCGTCGTCTCCGGCCATCGCGCGGCTGCGCCTGCCGCTGCGCGAACTGGGCGGGGAGGGCTATCTCATTCGACGCGTCACGTTCGGCGGGCAGCCGGCCATCGTCATCGCTTCCGAAGGCGATGCCGGCGCGCTCTACGGCGCATTCCACCTGCTGCGCCTGCTGCAGACCGGGCAGGCGCTGGCCGAGGTGGACGTGCGCGAACAGCCGCGCCTGAAACTGCGCGTCCTGGACCATTGGGACAACCTCGACCGCAGCGTGGAGCGCGGCTATGCCGGCGAGTCGATCTGGGACTGGCAGAAGCTGCCCGGTTATCTCGACCCGCGCTATACCGACTACGCCCGCGCCAATGCCTCGCTGGGCGTCAACGGCACGGTGCTCAACAACGTCAATGCCAGCGCCGCCAGCCTGACCCCGGCCTACCTGGAGAAGGCCGCCGCGTTGGCCGGCGTGCTGCGGCCGTGGGGCCTGCGCGTCTACCTGAGCGCACGCTTCAGCGCGCCGATCGAGATCGGCGGACTGAAAAGCGCCGACCCGCTCGATCCGCAAGTCCAGCGCTGGTGGAAGGACAAGGCCGACGAGATCTACCGTTACATTCCCGACTTCGGTGGCTTCGTGGTCAAGGCCAATTCCGAGGGGCAGCCCGGGCCCCAGGATTACGGCCGCAGCCATGCCGACGGTGCCAACATGCTGGCCGATGCGGTGAAGCCGCACGGCGGCGTGGTGATGTGGCGTGCCTTCGTCTATTCGCACGAGCAGCCGGACGACCGCGCCAAGCAGGCCTATGCCGAGTTCGTGCCGCTGGATGGGCGCTTTCGCGACAACGTGCTGCTGCAGGTCAAGAACGGTGCCATCGACTTCCAGCCGCGCGAGCCGTTCCATCCGCTGTTCGGGGCGATGCCGAAGACGCCGCTGATGATGGAATTCCAGATCACCAAGGAGTACCTGGGCTTTGCCACCCACCTGGTGTACCTGGGCGCGCTGTACGAAGAGACGCTGCAGGCCGACACCTTCCGGCCCGGCCCCGGGAACACGGTGGCGAAGGTGGTGGAAGGCAAGGGGCACGCGCTCAGCGGCATGGCGGGCGTGGCCAATATCGGCAGCGACCGCAACTGGTCCGGCTCGATCTTCGACCAGGCCAACTGGTATGCCTTCGGCCGGCTGGCCTGGAATCCGGAGCAATCCGCGCGTGCCATCGCCGAAGACTGGGTGCGCATGACTTTCAGCAACGACCCGGCTTTCGTCGCGCCAGTGGTGGAGATGATGATGGCCTCGCGCGAGGCGGTGGTGGACTACATGACGCCGCTGGGCCTGCACCACCTGATGGGACGCGGCCACCACTACGGTCCGGCGCCCTGGGATGCGGGCAGCGAGCGTCCGGACTGGGACCCGGTCTACTACCACCGCGCCGACCGCCAGGGCATCGGCTTCGCCCGCGGCAGTGACGGCAGCAACGCGGTGGCCCAGTACGCGCCGGCCTTGGCCAAGCAGTTCGACGATCCTGCCACGGTGCCCGAGCGCGACCTGCTGTGGTTCCACCACGTGCCGTGGGACCACCGCATGGCCTCCGGCCGCAGCTTGTGGGATGAGCTGGTGCTGCACTACGGCCGCGGCGTCGACCAAGTCGCGGCGATGCGCGCGACCTGGGCCGGCCTGTCGTCCCAGGTCGATGCGCAGCGCTACCAGGAAGTCGCCAGTTTCCTGGCGATCCAGCAGGACGAAGCACAGTGGTGGCGCGATGCCAGCATCGCCTACTGGCAGTCGATCAATGGCCTGCCGCTGCCGGCCGGGCTGGCGCCGCCACCGCACCCGTTGTCGTACTACCAGTCGCTCAAATTCCCTTATGCCCCCGGGCACCACTGATTCCGGATCCCCGATGAAGCCGATTCCGTTCGCACTGTTCCTGGCCGTGGTGTTGCCGTTGTCCGCCCCGGCCGCCCCCTTGCAGTTCGATAGCCCCTTCGCCGAGCACGCGGTGCTGCAGCGCGACCAGGTCGTGCAGGTGCGCGGGCAGGGCACGCCCGGCCGGACCGTGGAGGTGCGGTTGGGCGACCGGCACGCCAGCGGACGCGTGCGCGGCGATGGCCGCTGGAGCGTGCCGCTGCCGGCCGCGCCGGCGGGCGGCCCGTATGTGCTGGAAGCGCGTTCGGGCCAGGAACGGGTGCAGGCGCAGGACATCCTGGTCGGCGATGTCTGGCTGTGTTCGGGCCAGTCGAACATGGAATTGCAGGTGCACCGCACGCTGGACTCGCGTTCGGAACTGCTCAACGCGCGCCATGACGATATTCGCCTGCTCAGCGTCAAGCAGGAATACAGCCCGGTGCCGCGCCAGCAGTTCGCGACCCCGCCGCAGTGGCAACGCGCCGACACCGACAGCGTGCGCGACTTTTCCGCCGCCTGTTATTACTTCGCGCGCGAACTGCAGCAGAAGGTCGAGGTGCCGATGGGCTTGATCAACGCCTCCTGGGGCGGCGCGCGCATCCAGGCTTGGTTGGGCGCCGATGCCTTGGCCAAGGCCGGCCTGTACGCCGATGAGGAGGCGGTGCTCGCGCGCTACGCCAAGGACCCGCTGCAGGCCGCGGCGCAATGGGGCGCGATCTGGGAAGACTGGTGGCGCCGGCAACCGGGCATTGCCGCCGGCGATGCGCCGTGGTCGGCCGATGCCGCGCCGCAGGGGACCTGGGCCGCAGCCCCGGCCGCGCTGGGCGCCTGGGAGCATTGGGGCGTGCCGGCGCTGGCCGCGTTCGATGGCCTGGTCTGGTTCCGCACCGAAGTCACGCTGACCGCCGCGCAGGCGGCGCAGGCCAAGACGCTGGGGATCGGCATCGCCGATGAAATCGACACCACCTGGGTCAATGGCCGCGTCATCGGCAGCAGCAGCGGCGGCGACCCGCGCGAATATCCGTTGCCGGCCGGCCTGCTGCACGAAGGGCGCAACCTGGTGACGGTCGCCGTGCTCGATACCTATCGCGATGGCGGCCTGATCGGCCCGGCGCAGGCGCAGGCGGTGACCCTTGCCGATGGCACGCGCGTGCCGCTCGGCGGCTGGCAGTACCGCGCCATGCCGGCGCATTTCGATTCGCCGCCGCGCGCGCCCTGGCAGTCGTCGAGCGGCCTGTCCACCTTGTACAACGGCATGATCGCGCCGCTGGGCGACTTCGGCTTGCGCGGCGCGGTCTGGTACCAAGGTGAATCCAATACCTTCGAGCCGGAACTGTACGGGCGGCTGTTGCGCATTTACCGGCAGGACCTGCGCCGCCAGTTCGGCAAGAAGCTGCCGCTGTTGGTCGTGCAGCTCGCCGGCTACGGTGCGCCGTCCACCCAGCCAGTGGAAAGCGGCTCGGCCGCGCTGCGCGACCAGCAGCGCCGCGTCGTCGCCGAAGACCCGGCTTCGGGCCTGGCCGTGGCGGTGGATATCGGCGAGCGCACCGACATCCATCCGGCCAACAAGCAGGAGCTCGGCCGCCGCCTGGCGCGTGCGGCGCGCCATGTGGTGTACGGCGAGGCGCTCTCCGCCTCGGGGCCGGCGATCACCGCGGCACGCCGCGAGGGTGGGGCGGTGACGCTGCAGTTTGCCGGCGTCGAACAAGGGCTGGTCGCCTACAGCGCGGCGCATCCGATTGGTTTCGAGTTGTGCGGTGCCGCCGCCGGCAGTTGCCGCTTCGCCGATGCCCGCATCGATGGCCCGCGCGTCCGGCTGAACGTGCCCGCCGACCTGCAGCCCACCCGCGTGCGCTACTGCTGGGCCGACAGCCCGGTATGCACGCTGTACGACGGCAACGGCCTGCCGGCCGGTCCGTTCGAAATCGACATCCATTGATCCCCCACGGAATACGCAGATGAGCACGCACACCGAAACCGCCACGCCCACGCCCGGCAGCGGCCGCGATCGCGAGATCGTCGAGGCCAAGGTCATCCTCACCAGCCCTGGGCGCAACTTCGTCACCCTCAAGATCGTCACCCGCAGCGGCGTGGTCGGCTGGGGCGATGCCACCTTGAACGGCCGCGAGCTGGCAGTGGCGGCCTATCTGCAGGAACACGTGGTGCCCAACCTGATCGGCCGCGATGCCGGCCGCATCGAGGACACCTGGCAATTCCTGCATCGGGGCGCCTACTGGCGGCGCGGACCGGTGACGATGACGGCGATCGCGGCGGTCGACGTGGCGCTGTGGGACATCCTCGGCAAGATGGCCGGGCTGCCGATCTACCAACTGCTCGGTGGCCGTTCGCGCGAGGGCGCGCTGGTCTACGCACACGCCAATGGACGCGACATCGCCGAGGCCAGCGACGAGGTCGGCAAGTACAAGGAAATGGGCTTTCTCGCCATTCGCGCGCAATGCGGCGTGCCCGGGGTGAAGAAGGCCTATGGCGTCTCGACCGCCGGCAAGCCCTACGAGCCGGCCGAGAGCGAACTGCCCGCCGAGACCGTGTGGTCCACGCCGCGTTACCTGGATATCGCCCCGCGCCTGTTCGAACAGCTGCGTGCCGATCACGGCGATGAGATCGAGTTGCTGCACGATGTGCACCACCGCCTGACGCCGATCGAGGCCGCGCGCCTGGCGCGCAGCCTGGAGCCCTACCGGCTGTTCTGGATGGAAGACGCCACGCCGGCCGAGAACCAGCAGTCGTTCGAGCTGATCCGCCAGCACTCGGTCACGCCGCTGGCGGTGGGCGAGGTGTTCAACTCGATCTGGGACTGCAAGCACCTGATCGAGAAGCAGCTGATCGACTACATCCGCACGACAATTGTCCACGGCGGCGGCATCACCCACGTGCGCCGGCTGGCCGACTTCGCCGCGCTCTACCAGGTGCGCACCGGCTTCCACGGCGCCACCGACCTGTCGCCGGTATGCATGGGCGCGGCGCTGCACTTCGACACCTGGGTGCCGAATTTCGGCATCCAGGAATACATGTTCCATAGCGAGCAGATGCTCGAGGTGTTCCCGCACGACTACGCGTTCCGCGCCGGGCGCCTGCATGTCGGCGACACGCCCGGCCATGGCGTGTCCATGGACGAGAAGCTGGCCGCGCGCTATCCCTACGTGCCGCGCCAGCTGCCGGTGGCGCGCCTGGAAGACGGCTCGATGTGGGACTGGTGAGGAAGATGGGCCTGCGCTCGCTCTGGGTAGGATTGGCGCTGCTGGCGAGCATGCCGGCGCAGGCGCTCGAGCCGGTCGCCTTCGACGACTTCCGCTATCGCGGCGAGGATGCCGCGTTCGACATACCGCTGGCGGCGGGCCAGTACCGCAACCCGGTGCTGGCCGGCTTCCACCCGGACCCGGCGGTGACGCGGGTGGGCGAGCGCTATTACCTGGTCAATTCCACCTTCGCGTATTTCCCGGGCATTCCGGTGTTCGAGAGCGAGGACCTGGTGCATTGGCGCTTGCTCGGCCACGCCATCGATCGTCCCGGCCAGCTCGACTTCCGCGGCCTGGGCACCTCGCGCGGTGTGTTCGCGCCGAGCATCGCCCATCACGCCGGCACGTTCTATATCTTCAATACCGCCGTCGACAACGGCGGCAACTACTACGTGACCGCGAAGGATCCGGCCGGCCCGTGGTCGGACCCAGTGTGGCTGCACGGGGTGGACGGGATCGATCCGTCGCTGTTCGTAGACGACGATGGCCAGGCCTACCTGCTCAACAACGGCCCGCCGCAAGGCACGCCGCGTTACGAAGGCCATCGCGCGATCTGGCTGCAGGCCTTCGACCTGGCATCCGGCCAGCCGACCGGGCCGCGCAAGGTGCTGCTGGACGGCGGGGTCGAGCCGAGCAAGAACCCGATCTGGATCGAAGGCCCGCACCTGTACCACCACGACGGCTGGTACTACCTGTCGTGCGCCGAAGGCGGCACCGGGCCGCAGCATTCGCAGGTCGTGCTGCGTGCGCGTTCGCCGTGGGGGCCGTTCAAGCCGTACGAACACAATCCGATCCTGACCCAGCGCGAGCTGCCGGCCGGCCGCGATGATCCGATCGCCAATGCCGGTCACGCCGACCTGGTCGAAGGCAGGGACGGTAGCTGGTGGGCGATTTTCCTGGCCAGCCGGATCTACGGCCAGGGCCACTACCAGACCGGCCGCGAAACCTTCCTGCTGCCGGTGCAATGGCGCGACGGCTGGCCGGTGATCCTCGATGCCGGCCGCGCGATTGCGCAGGTCGCCAAGGCACCGGCGTGGGCGGATAGCCGCGCATCGCAGGCGCCGCTCAGCGGCAACTTCGAGTGGCGCGACGACTTCAGCGGCACCGCGCCGCGACCGGAGTGGTTGAGCCTGCGCGCGCCGCCCACCTGGGCCGACCTGAAAGCCGAGCCCGGTCGCTTGTTGCTGGCCCCGCAGGCCGACGGCCTGGACAGCCACGGCACGCCGTCCTTCCTTGCGCGGCGCCAGCAGCACCTCGCCTTCGACAGCGAGGTGGCGGTGCGCCTGCCGGCCGCGCCCGGGGTCACCGCGGGCCTGGCGATGTACCAGGACGAGGCGCACTGGTACGTGCTCGGCGTGCAGCGTACCGCGCAGGGCGCGACCGTCTTCCTGCAACGCCACGTGCCGGGCGACGCGCGTATCGTCGCGCAGGCGCCGATTGCCGCCGCCAGTGACCTGCGGTTGCGCATCCACGGCGATGCCGGCCGTGGCGACTTCGCCTTCGATACGGGGCAGGGCTGGCAGACGCTGCGTGCCGGCGAAGACATCCATGACCTGAGTACCGATCTGGCCGGCGGCTTCGTCGGCGTCACTCTCGGACCTTATGCCCGGGCCGAAACCGCCCCTTTCCAGGAGGATTGACATGCAACTGATGCCCCCCCGTGGCCGCCAGGCGATCGCCCTGGCCGTGGCCCTGGCGCTATTGCCGTTGGCCGCCAGCACCGCCGCCGCGCCAGCCCCCGCCACCGATGCACGGCCGCTGTACCTGGATCCGGACCGCGGCTTCGAAGAGCGCGCCGCCGACCTGGTCTCGCGCATGACGCTGGAGGAGAAGGTCGGCCAGATGCAGAACAGCGCCGCGGCCATCCCGCGCCTGGACGTGCCGGCCTACGACTGGTGGAACGAAGCACTGCATGGCGTTGCCCGTGCCGGCGGCGCCACCGTGTTCCCGCAGGCGATTGCCTTGGCCGCCACGTTCGATGCACCGCTGATGCACCAGGTCGCCACCACCATCAGCGACGAGGCGCGCGCCAAGCACCACGAGTTCCTGCGCCATGACCAGCACGGCCGCTACCAGGGCCTGACGTTCTGGTCGCCCAACATCAACATCTTCCGCGATCCGCGCTGGGGCCGTGGCCAGGAGACCTATGGCGAAGACCCGTACCTGACTTCGCGCATGGGCGTGAACTTCGTCGAAGGCCTGCAGGGCGACGATCCCAAGTACCGCAAGGTTGATGCCACCGCCAAGCACTTCGCCGTGCACAGCGGGCCGGAAGCCACCCGCCATGAAGTGGACGTACACCCGGATCCGCGCGATCTCTACGAAACCTATCTGCCGGCGTTCCAGGCTTTGGTGCAGGAAGCGCATGTCGATTCGGTGATGGGGGCCTACAACCGCGTCAACGGCGAGTCCGCCTCGGCCAGCCAGCTGCTGCTGCAGGACACCTTGCGCCGCGACTGGGGTTTCAACGGCTACGTGGTCTCCGACTGCGATTCCATCGAGGACATCTACAAGCATCACAAGATCGTCGGGACCGCAGAGGAGGCCGCCGCCCTGGGCGTGAAGCGCGGCCTGGAGATGAACTGCGGGCGCACCTACGGGGCGTTGGTGGACGCGGTGAAGCAGGGGCTGGTCAGCGAAGCGCAGATCGATACGGCCGTGCGCCAGCTGATGACCGCGCGCATGCGCCTGGGCATGTTCGACCCGCCCGAGCGCGTGCCTTATGCGCAGATTCCGTATTCGGTGAACCAGGCGCCCGAGCACGACGCGCTGGCGCTGCGCGCGGCAAGCGAGTCGCTGGTGCTGCTGAAGAACGATGGCGTGCTGCCGCTGTCGCCCGCGATCAAGCGCGTCGCCGTGATCGGCCCCACCGCCGATGACCCGATGGCGCTGCTGGGCAACTACTACGGCACGCCGGCCAACCCGGTGACCGTGCTGCGCGGCATCCGCAATGCCCTGCCCAATGCCGAGGTGGTCTATGCCCGCGGCAGCGACCTGGTCGAGCGCCGCGACGATCCCGATGCCGACAATCCGATCGAGCCGCGCTACCTGCGGCCCTCCGAACTGGCCAACGAGCGGGGCTTGAAGGGCGAGTATTTCCAGGGCACCGACCTCAAGGGCGAGCCGGCGCTGACGCGGCTGGATTCGCAGGTGCGCTTCCGCTGGGACCGCGGCGCGCCGACCGACGATGCGGTGGCGCGCGGCGAACTGGCGCGCGACAAGGCGCTGGGCAACGACGACTTCAGCGTCCGCTGGAGCGGGCAGCTGCTGCCGCCGCGCGATGGCACTTACGATCTCAGCGTCACCGCCGACGACGGCTTCCGGCTTTACCTGGATGGCAAGCTGCTGCTCGACCGCTGGAAGAACGCCGATCGCGCCCAGGCCGAACACGTCAGCGTGCCCTTGCGCGGCGGGCAGGCCTACGACCTGCGCCTGGAGTACTACGAACACCAGCGCGACGCCGCGGTGAAGCTGGCCTGGCGCCTGCCGGGCGGCGAGCCGCCGTTGCAGGAAGCGCTGCAGGCGGCGCGCGATGCCGATGCGGTGATCTTCGTCGGTGGCCTGACCGGCGACGTCGAAGGCGAGGAGATGGATGTCAGCTACCCGGGCTTTGCCGGCGGCGATCGCACCGACCTGCGCCTGCCCAAGCCGCAGCGCGAACTGCTCGAAGCCCTGCAGCAGACCGGCAAGCCGGTGGTGGCGGTGCTGACCGCCGGCTCGTCGCTGGCCATCGACTGGGCCCAGCAGCATCTGCCGGCCATCCTGCTGGCGTGGTATCCGGGCCAGCGCGGCGGCGACGCCGTGGCCGACGCGCTGTTCGGCAAGACCAGCCCGGGCGGTCGCCTGCCGGTCACCTTCTACAAGGAAGGCACCGCGCTGCCGGCCTTCGATGATTATTCGATGAAGGGCCGCACCTACCGCTATTTCGACGGCGAGCCGCTGTATCCCTTCGGTTATGGCTTGAGCTACACCCGCTTCGACTATGACGGCCTCAAGCTCGATCGCAAGCAAGGCAAGGCGGGCGACCCGCTGCAGGTGAAGGTGCGCGTTCGCAACAGCGGCAAGGTCGCCGCCGACGAAGTCGTGCAGCTGTACGTGCAGCCGCTGGATCCGGCGCGCCCGCGCGCGCGCAAGGAGCTGCGCGGCTTCAGCCGGATCACCTTGCAGCCGGGCGAGCAGCGCGAGCTGAGTTTCACCCTGGCGCCCGAGCACGACCTGCGCGTGTACGATCCGCAGCGCAAGGCCTATGTCGTCGACCCAGGCAAGTACGAGGTGCAGCTCGGTGGCTCCAGTGCCGATGTGCGGCTCAAGCAGACCTATACGGTGACGCGCTGATGGCAGTCGGAGTTGCGCGCCTGTGCAATGCCACGCTGGACCGGTTGCCGGCCAGCGTGGCGCGTCCGGCCTACGACCGGACAGCGACCCGCATCGGCATCGTCCACCTGGGCATCGGCGCGTTCCATCGCGCGCACCAGGCCGTCTACCTGGATGACGTGCTGGCGCGCGAGCCGGCGTGGGCGGTCTGCGGCGTGTCGCTGCGCAGCCCTGACGTGCGCGACGCACTACAGCCGCAGGACGGGCTCTATGCGTTGGAACTGCTCGGCGAAACACCGCAGTGGCGCGTCATCGGTGCGGTCGGCGAAGTGCTGTGCGCGCCGCGCGAGCCGGCCGCCGTGCGCGCGCGGCTGGCCGACCCCGCGGTGCGCCTGGTGACCCTGACCATCACCGAGAAGGGCTATTGCCTGGACGGTGACCAATTGGACCTCGCGCATCCGGATATCGTCCGCGACCTGGCCGATCCACGCCTGCCTGCCAGTGCCATTGGCTATGTCGTGGCCGGTTTGCGCTTGCGCCGCGAGCGCGGGCTGCCGGCCTACAGCGTGCTCAGCTGCGACAACCTGCCAGACAACGGCGGCAAGCTGCGTCGTGCCTGCGTGGGGTATGCGCGCCAGTTCGATGCGGCGCTGGCGGACTGGATCGATGCGAATGCGCGGTTCCCGCGTTCGATGGTGGACAGCATCACCCCGGCCAGCGACGACGCACTGCGCGAGCGCGCGCGCCAGGCGCTGGGGCTGGCGGATGCCTGGCCGGTGCAGCGCGAGCCCTACGCGCAATGGGTGGTGGAGGACGACTTCGCGCTGGGGCGGCCGGATTGGGAGCGGTTCGGGGTGACCATGAGCAGCGATATCGCCGGCTACGACCGGGCCAAATTGCGCCTGCTTAACGCCCCGCATTCGGCCATGGCCTATCTCGGCACGCTGCTGGAATTGGAGACGGTGGCCGACGCCATGCGTCACCCGGCGCTGGCTGCGTTCGTCGGTGGCCTGATGCGCGAGCACATCGCGCCGAACGTGGCGCTGCCCGAGGGTTTCGACGCGGCGGCCTATATTTCGGCGATCCTGGCGCGTTTCGCCAACCCGGCGGTGCGCCATCGCCTGATCCAGATCGCCCAGGACGGCTCGCAGAAAATTCCGGTGCGCTTCCTCGGCACGATCGCCGACGCGATGGCCGCCGGCCGGCCGATCGATGCGCTGTGCCTGCCGGTCGCCGGTTGGTTGCAGTTCGTGCGGCGGCAGACCCAGGCGGGCATCCCGTTGGCCGACCCGTGGGCCTCGCAGCTCGCGGCGATTGCCTCTGGTGCAAACGGGGATCCGCGCGATGTCGTGCAGGCCTTTCTGCGCCTGGACGGCATCTTCGGGCCCCTCGGTCTCGACGAACAGTTCGGGCGTGTGCTGCAGCGCGCGTACGCCGCGCTGGGCGATGGCAGTCGGACAGCGGTGGAAGCTACGTTGACCGAACGCTGAATCGAAGCAGGCCGGCGACAGCGCGGCTGCAGTTTTACGCGTACACGCGCACACCCCGCTGTTAAAAAAGAAAGCGCACGGCGAGGGGAGTTCGGGGAGGGGGGCAAGGTGGGGTCTCGAGGTTTCGCGACAGTGCGCTCAACCGCGCCGTCACGCAGGTTGTCACTTGACAACGGTAGCGGGCCTCTTAGACTCTCACCTGGTCGAACCGACATGTCCCGAAAACCACACCCGAAGCCTGACATCGAAGCCGCGCTGCGGCATGCCGAAGAACAGGGCTGGAGGATCAAGCAAGGCGGCGCCCATGCATGGGGAAGGATGTATTGCCCCTACAACGATGTGAATTGCCGTTGCGGCGAATTCTGCATCACCAGCATCTGGAGCACGCCCAAGAATCCTGGCAACCATGCCAGGCAACTGCGACGCGTTGTGGAGAGTTGCGCGCTGGAAAAGGCCAAACACAATGCTTGATGGGAATACGAAGATGAGTAGCGAGTACGAGTTCATCCTGAAGTTTCGCCTGGCCGACCCGGGCGCCGACCCCCAGCGTTTTGTCGCTGCCCTGGCCAAGGCGGGCTGCGACGATGCCACCGTGGGCGTGGGCCAGCGCGGCCGCATTGCCCTGGATTTCGCCCGCGAGGCCGAATCGGCGCTGGATGCGGTGGTTTCCGCGGTTCGCGCGGTCAGGCAGGCCATTCCGGGCGCCGAGCTGGTGGAAGCATCGCCGGACCTGGTAGGCCTGACCGATGTCGCCGAGATGGTCGGTTGCACCCGTCAGAACATCCGTAAGCTGATGGTCAGCAACCCGGCCACCTTTCCCTCCGCCGTGCATGAGGGAACCCAATCGCTGTGGCACCTGCGTCAGGTGCTGGCCTGGTTTCGCGATACGCAGAAGCGGCCGGTGGACCAGGCACTGATCGAAGTGTCCGACGTGACGATGAAGCTCAATATCGCCAACGAGTCGCGTCAGCTGCGCAGTGCGGGGTTGCCCCGGGACATCGAAGCACTGTTCGTCTGAGCGTGCCTCAACGTCCTTCGGCCAGCTGCGTCAGCAGCCCGACCAGGGTGTCGTAGTCGCGCGGTCCGTCGTAACGCTGGCCGTTGATAAACAAGCACGGCGTGCCATTGACGCCGCTGCGCACACCGCCCGAGAAGTCGCTTTCGATCTTGGCGTCGTAGTGACCCGAGACCGCCTCGCCGAACGCGGTGGCGGGCAGGCCGAGCGCATGGGCATAGCGTGTCAGGTCCTGGTCGGCCAGCGCCTCCTGGTTTTCGTACAGCATGTCGTGCGCTTCCCAGAACTTGCCGGCCGCGGCGGTGGCTTCGGCGAACTGCGCGGCGTGGAGGGCATGCGGATGCATCTCCGCCAACGGGAAGTTGCGGAACACAAAGCGCAGCTTGTCGCCGAGCGCCTGCTGCACCGCTTTGAGCAGCGGATAAGCCTCGCCGCAATAAGGGCACTCGTAGTCGCCGTACTCGACCAGGGTGACCGGGGCATCCGCCGGTCCGCTCACATGGTCATCGGCGCCGACGGGGACGGTGAGCCGGCTCATGTGCGATCTCCCGGGGTTTGCGCGGAAAGTTTGTCGAGGGCATCGAGGATGCCATCGGCGCCAGGATTGATGCCCAGTGGCGAGACGTAGCTCCAGGCGATGGTGCCGCTGGCGTCGATGACGAACAGGGCGCGCTCGCAGATGCCTTCTTCCCCGCGGTAGACACCGAAGCGACGCGCCACCTCGCCCTTGGGTTCGAAATCGGCGAGCAGGGGGAAGTGCAGCTTGCGCTCCTGGGCGAAGGCGGCATGGCACCAGGCGCCGTCGACCGAGATCCCCAGCAGCTGCGCGCCGGCGCGATGGAATTCCGGCAGGATCTGGTTGTACAGCGCCATCTGGTCGCCGCAGACCGGACTCCAGTCGGCGGGATAGAAGGCCAGGATCACCGGCTGGCCGCGCAGCGAGGACAGCGAGACGCGCTGGTCGGGCGTGGACGGCAATTCGAAATCCGGGGCCGGTGCACCGGCGGCCAGTAGAGCGGGAGCGGCAGACATGGCAGGGATCCTCGGTCGGTCGGGCGAAGCCTGGATTCGACGGCGCCAGGGGGAGCGGGCGCAGGGCCCGCTCCAATACCGCTCAGCCCTGGATGAAGGCCAGCAGGTCGGCGTTGATCACTTCCGCATGCGTGGTGCACATGCCATGCGGAAAGCCCGGGTAAACCTTCAACGTGCCGTTCTTCACCAGCTTGACCGAGAGCAGGCCGGAATCGGCGATCGGCACGATCTGGTCGTCGTCGCCGTGCATCACCAGCACCGGCACGTCGATCTTCTTCAGGTCCTCGGTGAAGTCGGTTTCGGAGAATGCCTTGATGCCCTCGTAATGGGCCTTGGCGTTGCCGACCATGCCCTGGCGCCACCAGTTCTGGATCGTGCCCGGGATCGGCTTGGCGCCGTCGCGGTTGAAGCTGTAGAACGGACCGCTCGGCAGGTCGAGGTAGAACTGCGCGCGGTTGGCCGCCAACTGCGCGCGCAGGCCGTCGAACACTTCGATCGGCAGGCCGCCCGGGTTGGCGGGGGTCTTGACCATGATCGGCGGCACCGCGCCGATCAGCACGGCCTTGGCCACGCGGCCCTGCGGCTGGCCGTGGCGCGCGACATAGGCGGTGACTTCGCCGCCACCGGTCGAATGGCCGATATGCACGGCATTGCGCAGATCCAGGTGTTCCATCACCGCGGCCGCGTCGGCAGCGTAGTGCTCCATGTCATGGCCGTCGGCCACGTGCGAAGAGCGGCCGTGGCCGCGCCGGTCATGGGCGATGACGCGGAAGCCCTTCTGCACGAAGAACAGCATCTGCGCATCCCAATCGTCGCTGGACAGCGGCCAGCCATGGTGGAAGACGATGGGCTGGGCCTCCTTCGGGCCCCAATCCTGGAAGAAGATCTCGACGCCGTCGCGGGTGGTGATCGTACTCATCTGGGTTTTCCTCGGTTGGTGGGGTACAACGTAAACGCCAGTGGCAAGGACGAGCGGCAAACATCCTGGGCTCGGTTTGTCGGGTCGTGCGAAAGGGGGTGGTCAGCCGGGTGTCACCGCCCGCGCCGCGGTCGAATGCGCTGGCCTCCGTCGTGGCAAAGGGGGCTGGGCACGCAGGCACGGGACGGCCGCCCGATCATAGTCGCAGTGGCCGGCAGCCATGATGACGGCCGGCGGCCCCTGGCCAGCCCGGCACGCGCGCAAACGGAGGTGGCTTCACTCGGCCGCACCGGCCCCACTGCGCGGTAGCAGGCCTTCGTGCCGATTCCCCGGCCTTTCGTCGCATCCTGCTTGTGGCCAAGTCCAACCTTGGCCACCCTGGCAGCGCCAGGCGCGATAGGCGTGCCGGAGGAGCCGCAGTGATGAAGACCTTGTTCGGGGTGGTGGCGTGGTGTCTGTTGTTCGTCCTGTGCTGGCCGCTGGCCGTGCTGGCGCTGCTGGCCTGGCCGTTCGTATGGCTGCTGTCGCTGCCGTTCCGCTTGCTCGGCATCACCTTCACCGCGCTGTTCGCCTTGCTGCAGGCGATCTTGTTGCTGCCGGCGCGGCTGTTCGGCTGGCGTCCCGCATCGGCACCGACGCCGGTATAACCAGGCCCCGATTCCGCTGACGGCGCGGGCCGGCATGGCCGGCCCGCGTTCGCACTATGTCCGGTAGTAGCCCGGCTGCGCGAGGTCCTCGAGCAAGGTCGGGCCGCGTGGGGTCCAGCCGAGGCGGGCACGGGTCGCGGCGCTGGTGGCGGACATGTCCAGGGCGGCGAAATCGGCGAACCAGCCGAAGTGCTCGCGCCCGCGCGACACCACCGGCAGGCCGAGCCGCTCGCCGATGGCCTCGGCGATCCGCCGCATCGGCAGTCCTTCCTCGGCGACCGCGTGGTACACCGGCGCGCCTGCGCCGTCTTCCAGGGCCAGGCGGTACACCCGCGCGGCATCGTGGCGATGCACCGCCGCCCAGCGGTTCTGCCCGTCGCCTGGATAGGCCGACACGCCGGTTTCGCGGGCGATGCGGATCAGGATCGGCACGAAGCCATAGTCGCCCAGGCCATGCACCGAAGGCGCCAGCCGCACGGACGCCACGCGCGTGCCCAGTTCCGCGACCGCCATGGCGGCGGCTTCGGATTTGCGCATCGACGCGGCGGGCGGTCGGTCGGTCTCGGCTGCCGGGCGCCCTTCGGCCAGCCGCGCGAGGCCGGAGGTCACCAGCAGCGGGCGAGCCGAACCGGCCAGGGCCTGGCCGAGGGCCTCGATCGCGCGCCGGTCCTGTTCGGCGTTCTGTGCGAACTTCGAGAAATCGTGGTTGAAGGCGGTATGGACCACGGCATCGGCCGCGTCCGCCGCATGGCGCAGCGTCTGCAGGTCATCGAGATCGCCGATGGCCACGCGGGCGCCGCTGGCGGCCAGTGCCGCGGCTTTCTCGGTGCTGCGGGCGAGCCCGGTGACCTGGTGGCCGGCGGCGAGCAGGTCCTGGGTAATGGCGGCGCCGACCCAGCCGGTCGCCCCGGTAACGAATACATGCATGGCGGAATTACTCCTGGCGCCGCCCTTATCGGCGGCAAGGGGATGGGAAGGATTCTGACCGGCCAGTGGCATCAGCCGATGCGCTGCGACAGTTCGACATCGCCGTCGAAGGGCAGGGTGAGGTAACCATTGGCCGGCGCACGCACGTAGGCCAGATAGTCGGGGCTGTAATCGGCGTTGTCGGCGACGATGAAGGCGCCGGGGCGCAGGCGATCCTCCAGCAGCGCGAGGATCTCCGGGTAAAGCGCCTTGGCGCCATCGAGCAACAGCAGGTCGATGTGTTCCGGCAAGTGGCTGGCCAGCGTCTGCAAGGCGTCGCCCTCGCGGATCTCGACCAGGTCGGCCAGGCCGGCCGCGCTCAGGTGCTGGCGGGCGCGCAGGACTTTGCCCGGCTCGAACTCGGTGGTGATCAGCTGGCCACCGCCGTTGTCGCGCAAGGCCGCCGCCATATGCAGGGTGGAGATACCGAACGAGGTGCCGAACTCGACGATGCTGCGCGCGCGGCTGCCGCGCGCCAGCATGTAGAGCAGCCTGCCGGTGTCGCGCGAGACCGGCAGGGCGAGATCCTTCATGCGGCCGTAGTAGTCGAGGTACTCGGTCTTGCTGCGCATCAGTTGCTGGCGCGTTTCCGGCGTCAGGTCGGCCAGGGCGGGGCTATCGGCCGGCGAGGCGGCGTCGGCCTGCTCGAACAGGCGGTCCAGCAACTGGGCGAGGTGGGGTTGGGCGAGGGTGTTCATGGGTAATTTCCGGTTCGAAAGCACGCTGGGGTGCGGACCGGGATAGAATGCGACGAATCCGTCAGGTTTCATATTCGCATTCCAGAGCCGCCATGAGCGAACGCAACCAAACGTCGAATTCGCCGCGTATTTCCCAGCGAAAGCAGCCGCGCCAGGCGCGCTCGAACGCGTCGGTCGCGGTGATCCTCGAGGCGGCGGCTCAGGTTCTGGCCAAGGAGGGCGCGCAACGATTCACCACCGCGCGCGTCGCCGAGAAGGCGGGCGTGAGCGTGGGCTCGCTCTACCAATACTTCCCCAACAAGGCCGCGATCCTGTTCCGCCTGCAGCACGACGAATGGCGCAGTACCACGCGCTTGTTGGCGGACATCCTGGAAGACCTCTCGCAGCCCCCGCCGCAGCGGCTGCGCACGCTGGTCCACGCCTTCCTGGCCTCCGAATGCGCGGAGGCGGCCATGCGCGTGGCGCTGAAAGATGCCGCGCCGCTGTATCGCGACGCGCCCGAAGCGCGCCAGGCCCGCGACGCCGCCGATGCCGCCTTCGACAGTTTCATGCGCGAGGCCCTGCCGCATGCCGACGCGGCCACGCGCGAGCTGGCATCCGACCTGGTGACCGGCGTGCTGAGTTCGGCAGGCAAGCAGTTCTCCGAGCGTTCGCGCACGGCGGCCGAGATCGAAGCCTATGCCGATGCCATGGCGGAGATGTTCTGTGCCTATCTGGCGAGCGTGCAACGCCGCTGACGCTCAGCGCTAGCGACACGATGCCGGTTGCTGCGGCGCGGGGTTTACTGGGTCCTCCTGCCCGCCATGGCGACCGGGCCACGCGCGCCGCCTTGATCAGGGCTACTTGATCCAGCGGCCATTGCCGAGCCGGACTTCGAAGCGCGCCCATTGCCGGAATGCTTCGTAGCTTTCCTGCCCGGCCTGGCCCATCCCGTCGCCGGCAACCACGCGATAGTCGATGCCCGCCGCCTGGCCGGCGGCCACGCCGGTCACCTCGCGAACGCTCCAGGCCTTGCCCAGGCGGCCGTTGCTGTAGCAGTGCCGCGGCAGGATTTCCTGCGGATGCACGATGTTGCGTTCGGCGTGTTGCTTGGCCAGTTCGAGTAGTTCGGTGAGGTTTTCCTCGGTGATGTCGACGTAGGAGTTCAGCTGCTCCATCGCCGCGGAAAAGTCTTCCTGGGTCAGGTCGAATCGGCGCTGCACCGCCGGCACGGCGGCGGCCATGCGGCGGCGGTGCAGGTGCACCGGGTAACGGCGCCACGGGAACAGGGCATTGAAGGCCAGGGCCACGACCAGGATGGCGGCCACGCTGACGCCGACCGGTTCGATCAGGTAGTGGTAGCCGAGTGCGTGCAGGTCGTTGTTGCCGACCACCGCGGCCAGCGCGGTGGCGCCGCCGGGGGGATGGATGCAGCGCAGGTAGTACATCGCACCGACGGCCAGCCCCACCGCCAGCGCCGGCGTCCAGGCCTGGCCGGGGAACAGCTTCTGGCAGGTCACGCCGATGCCGGCCGACAGCAGGTGGCCGCCGACCACGGCCCAGGGTTGCGACAGCGCGCCGTGCGGCACGGCGAACAACAGGACCGCCGACGCCCCAAGCGAGGCAAGCATGATCGCGCTGGCCGGCCCGGCACCGGCCAGGCCGCCGGGGAAAACCTGGTGGATCACCGCGTAGACGGCCAGGATGCCGAGGAAGGCCCCGAGCGCGGACACGCATTTCTCGGCATGGCTGGTGGTGTTGCGCTCGATGCCCAGCCAGATGCGGACAGCGTTCGGCAAGGGAGGCAGAGTCATCGGGCGCGCGCGGACGGGGGGCGGGGCAGTCTAGGACAAGTGCGCGGCAGCGGCCATGCGCATCGCGGTAATGACGAATCTGCGGCATCGCTGCGCTGCGGCGTTACTCCACGGCATAGCGGCGCTAGGCTGGTGGTAGCGCTAACATCGGCGTGGATCGGTGGGTGGATGATGCGAGTCCGTAAGGCGAACGCGGCAGCGGCTGCGATGATGTTCTGGCTGGGGCTGTGGGCGGCGATGCCCGTCATGGCCTGCACGGCGCCGGTGTCGGTGTGCGCGCACGCCACACCCGGTGACTTTCCGCTGGTCGCCGCGTCGCAACCCAGCGCCGTATGGGTGGAGGCCAACGCCGACTCCGCGGTGCAGCACGCCGCCGACGGCTTCGCCGCCGATCTGCAACGGGTCTCCGGCCAGGCCCCGGCGCGGCCGTCGTCCTTGTCGCAGTTGCGTGGCCCGGCGGTCATCGTCGGCGTGCTCGGCCAGAGCGCGGCGATCGATACGCTGGTACGCCAGCGCAAACTGGATGTGAGCGGGCTGGCCGGCACCTGGGAAGGCTTTCGCCAGGCCGTGGTCGAGCGTCCGTTCCCGGATGTGCCGCGCGCCTTGGTGATCGTCGGTGCGGATCGGCGCGGCGCGGCGTTCGGCCTGTACGACCTGTCCGAAAAGATCGGCGTCTCGCCCTGGCATTGGTTCGCCGGCGTACCGGTGCCGCGGCAGGGCGCGGTGTATGTGACCGCCGGCAATCGCCAGGACCAGCCGGCGGTGAAGTACCGCGGCTTCTTCATCAACGACGAGGCGCCGGCCTTCAGCAGCTGGGCGCAGACCCACTTCGGCGGCCTCAACGCGCAGATGTACGCGCATGTGTTCGACCTATTGCTGCGCCTGAAGGGAAACACCTTGTGGCCGGCGATGTGGCCGCCGCATGCCTTCAACGACGACGATCCGCGCAACAAGGTACTGGCCGACGAGATGGGCGTGGTGATGGGAACTTCCCACCACGAGCCGATGACGCGCGCGCACGACGAGTGGCACCGCCACAGCGAGGGCGGCATTACCGGCGGGCTCTGGGACTACGCGCGCAATGGCGACAACCTGCGCGCCTTCTGGCGCGGCGGCATCGAGCGGATGATGTCGCGGCCGCAGGCGCAGCAGGACGGGCGCGGCTTCGACAGCCTGGTGACCGTCGGCATGCGCGGCGACGGCGACGAGGCGATGGGCGAGGGCACGGCGATCCCGCTGCTGCAATCGGTCGTCGCCGACCAGCGCCGGATCATCGCCGAGGTCACCGGCCGCCCGGCGCAGGACACGCCGCAGGTGTGGGCGCTGTACAAGGAAGTGCAGGACTACTACGACCACGGCATGACCGTGCCCGACGACGTCACCCTGCTGTTCGCCGACGACAACTGGGGGCAGATCCGCCGCCTGCCGACCACCGGCCTGGATCGATCCGGCGGCTTCGGCGTGTACTACCACTTCGACTATGTCGGCGGGCCGCGCAACTACAAGTGGATCAACACCACGCAGATCGAAAAGACCTGGCAGCAGATGGACCTGGCCTGGCAGCGGGGCGCACGGCAGTTGTGGATCGTCAATGTCGGCGACATCAAGCCGATGGAGTTCCCGCTGAGCTTCTTCATGGCCCAGGCGTGGCGTCCGGCGGCGATGACGCCGCAGGCGCTGGCCGACTATCCCGCGCAATGGGCGCGTGCGACCTTCGGCCCGGCCGCAGCCGCGGCGATCGGCGAGATGCTCACCGGCTACAGCCAACTCGCGGCCAGGCGCAAGCCGGAGCTGCTGGATGCCGACAGCTTCGCATTGGGTCCGGATCGCGACGGCGCGTTGGACGGCGGCGAGTTCGGCGCCCTGGTCGCCCAGTGGGATGCGCTCGCACAGCGCGTGCAGGCAGTGAAGTCCGAACTTCCCCCCGAACAGCACTCCGCCTATTTCCAATTGGTCGAGCACCCCGTGCTCGCTTTCGCCAACCTGTACCACCTCTACTACGCGGTGGCCTGGAACCGGCGCCTGGCCGCGAGGGACGACCCGCGCGCCAATGGCTTTGCCGACCAGGCGGAGGCGGCGTTCGCGCAGGACGCCGCGCTCACCGCGCAGTACCACGCGCTGGAGGGCGGCAAGTGGGACGGCATGATGGCGCAGACCCACATCGGCTACACGACCTGGCAGGAGCCGAAGACGCAGGTGATGCCCGAGGTGCGGCGGGTGCCGCGGCGCGGGCATGCCGCCGCGGCGGTCGCCTTCACCGGCACCGCCGCGCGCATCGGGCCGGACGACAGCGTGATCGAGGCGTCGCGCTACCGCCGCGCGGTCGATGGCCAGGGCCTGCATTGGCAGGCCATCGCCCACCTGGGCCAGGGCGAAGGCGCCGTACTCGCGCTCCCGCAAGGACGGGATGCGACCACGGTAGAGGACGGCGTGCGCCTGGAGTACGACGTGGCGGTAGAGCGGGCGGGTGATGTGCGGGTCGGCCTGGTCCTGGTGCCGACGCTCAACACCAGTGGCGGCGACACGCTGCGCATCGGTGTCTCGCTCGACGACGGCCCGGTGCAGGTGCTGGCGGACGCGCTGTCGCCAGCGCCGAACGCCAGCACCCGCCAGGCGCAGCACGATTGGAACCAGGCGGTGATCGAGAACCAGCGCGTGCTGCATACGGTGCTGCCCGGCGTGGCGCCGGGCCCGCACACGCTCAAGGTCTGGCGCCTGGACGACAACGTGGTGCTGCAGCGCGTGGTGCTGGACCACGCGCGCTAAGCCGCGCCCGGCTCAGTTCCCCTTGGCCACGTCCATCACCGCCTCGAACGCCGGCTTGGGCTGGCGTTGGCGGTCGAACAACAACGGGTAGTTGCTGCGCCCGCGCACCGGGTAGTCGTTCTTCCAGGAATCGCCATCGTGCGCGTTCCAGAACGTGACCCGGGCAACGACATCGCGCTTGCGCTGAAACAGCGCGAACAGATCGGCATAGCGTTTGGCCAGCCGCTGCTGCATCTCCGCCGACAGCCCCTTCGGCCAGGGATCGAGCTTGGCCCGCGCCGCGGCGTCGCGCGGCAGCTCGAGGCGCTGGTCGGCGGGCATGCCGTCCGTGCTGGGCGGCTGCGGCAGCACGTCGATATCCAGCTCGGTGATCATGACCTTGACGCCGAGCGCGGCAAAGGTATCGATGCTGGTCTCGATCTCGGCGATCGAAGGGCTGTCCAGGCCCCAATGGCCCTGCATGCCGACGCCGTCGATGCGCGCGCCGCTGTCCTGCAGCATTTTGACCAGGCGCACGATGCCGGCACGCTTGGCCGGCTTTTCCGTGTTGAAGTCGTTGTAGTACAACTCGGTGCCCGGCGCGGCCTGCGCCGCGTAGCGGAACGCCTCGCGCAACAGGCGGTCGCCGTCGCCGACGTTCTTCAGCCACGGGCTCTGGCGGTAGCTGCCGTCTTCGTCGATGACCTCGTTGGCGACGTCCCAGGCCTGGATGCGCCCGGCGAAATGGCCGGCGACCTGCTCGATGTGGTCGCGCAACACGGCCAGCTGGGCGTCCGCATCATGCGGCTTGCCCTGCGCATCGGTGAACATCCACGCCGGGGTCTGGATGTGCCACAACAGGTTGTGGCCGACCACGAACATGCCGTGGGCCTTGCCGAAGGCGACGAAGGCATCGCCCTTGCTGAAGTCGTAGACGCCCGGCCGCGGATGCACGTTTTCCGGCTTGAGGTCGTTCTCGGAGGTGATGCTGTTGAACTGCTCGATCACCAGCGCCTGCGAACGCGCGTCGCGGCCGCTGACGATCGCATCGTTGACCGCCACGCCGACCAGGAAGTCGTCGCCGAAGGCGTCCTTGAGCGTGGTGGGCGGCGCCGCGAAGGCGGGCAGGGCGGCCAGGCAGCTGGCGGCGGCCACGGCGAGCAGGGCAAGACGAGGATGCGCACGGGTCATGGCGAAACTCCGGGAACGAGGGTCAAGGGGACGTGGGCCGGCGTCAGGCCATCGGCCTCGACGTGGACGATGAGATCACCGCGGGCACCCGGGCGGGCGCGGACGATGGCGAGCGCGCGCCCGCTGAAGGCGGCGCGCGAAGACGAGGGAAAGGCGGTCATGTCGGTCGGGTCGCCGTTGTCGGTGGCCAGCAGTTCGCCGGGACCTTCGATGCGCACGTGCAAGGGCGTGGCCGCCTGCGGCAAGCGCTCGCCCGCCGCGTCGCGCACCTCGATCCGGATGAAGGCCAGGTCGCGGCCGTCGGCCACAAGGCGGTCGCGCTCGGCGCGGGCGTGCAGGGCGGTGGCGACGCCGGCGGTGCGTACGCTGTCGCTGGCCCAGGGCTGCCCATTCTTGTAGGCCTGCACGCGCAACTCGCCCGGCTGGTAGCGCACCGCGTCCCAGCGCAGCCGGTACTCGCCCGGCCGCTTGTGCTGGCGGCCCTGCGAGACGCCGTTGACGAACAACTCGGCTGCATCGCCCGAGGTGAACACATGCACCGGCGTTACCTGGCCCTCGCGGCCCGGCCAGGTCCAATGCGGCAGCAGGTGCGCCATCGGCAGGTCAGGGCGCCAGCGCGACTGATAGAGCCAGTAGCGGTCCTTGGGAAAACCCGCCAGGTCGATGATGCCGGAATAGGAACTGCGCGAGCCGTAGTAGGGCGTGGGCTCGCCGAGGTAGTCGAAGCCGGTCCAGACGAATTCCCCGGCGACGAAAGGATGTGCGTCGAGCGCGGCGAACACCTTGTCCGGACTGGCGCCGAAATCCACCGCATACAACTCATAGGCGCTGACCTGGTGCGCGGCCGCGTCGCCGCCATCGCCATCGCGCACCGGCGCGCTGGCCCTGGCAGTGACCGGGAACAGGTAGACGCCGCGGCTGCTCAAGGTCGAGGCGGTCTCGGTACTGAGAATGGCCTTGTCGGGAAAGGCGCGATGGAAGGCTTCGTACATCGGCGCGGTGCGGATGCGCTCGCTGCCGGCGAACTCGGGCGTGTCGCGAATGCCTTCGCCCTGGTAATTGAGCCCGATCACGTCGAGCTCGGCCGGCAGCGCCATGTCCGGCTTGGCGTAGTTCATCGCCGCGGTGACCGGCCGGGTGGGATCTTCCTCGCGCACGATGCCACGCAACTCGCGCGCGATGGCCGCACCCGCCGTGCCGGTGTACTGCTCGCCCACCTCGTTGCCGATGCTCCACAGGATCACCGAGGGATGGTTGCGGTCGCGGCGCAACATCGCGCGCAGATCGGGTTCGTGCCAGTCGTCGAATACGCGGTGGAAGTCCAGCGGCGTCTTCTTCATCTGCCAGCTGTCGAAGATTTCATCGACGACCAGCAGGCCGAGGCGGTCGGTCAACGCCAGCAGTTCCGGGGCGGGCGGGTTGTGGCTCATGCGCACCGCATTGGCGCCCATGGCCTGCAACAGCCGCAACTGGCGCTCGGCGGCGACGGCATTGAACGCCGCGCCGAGCGCGCCGAGGTCGTGGTGCTGGTTGACGCCGCGAATCGGTACGGGCTCGCCATTGACCGACAGGCCGCGCTGCGGATCGAAGCGGATGTCGCGGATGCCGAACGGCGTGTCGACCCGGTCCACGATCTTCGCGCCGTCGCGCAGCGTGGTGACCGCGAGATAGCGGTGCGGCTGCTGGGTCGGCGGCGGGCCCCACAGGCGCGGATGGGCGACCTCCAAGCGGGTGTCCAGCGTTGCCTTGCCCTGGGCCGCCATCGCGACGGTTTGCGCCGCGCTGCGCGCGACCGCTTGCGGGCCCGCGCGGTCGTCGCCATCCAGCGGATACAGCGCCGTCTCGACCTGCAGGGCCACCGCGGCAGCACCCTCGTTGCGCAGCGCCAGCTGCACGCGTACCTGCGCGGCCTCGGCCGATACCTGCGGCGTGGTGATCTGCGCGCCCCAATGCGCAACATGCACCGCGGCGGTCTTGCGCAGCCAGACATGCCGGTACAGGCCGCCCCCCGGATACCAGCGCGCCGAGTCCGGCGGATTGTCCAGGCGGATCGCCAGCTGGTTGCGGCCGCCATAGCGCAGGCAATCGCTCAGGTCGAGCTGCCAGGAACTGTAGCCGTAGGGCCAGCCGCCGAGCAGGCGGCCGTTGCACCAGACGCTGGCGTAGGACATGGCGCCGTCGATCTCCAGCGCGATGCGCCGGCCGCGATCGCCGGCCGGGATGTCGAGCGTGCGCCGATACCAGCCCACGCCCCAGCTCGGCAGCCGCCCCATGCCGCCATACGGGCCATCGACCAGGAACGGCCCGGCGATGGCCCAGTCATGCGGCAGATCGACCGGTTGCCAATCGCTGTCGTCGAAATCGGCTTGCACGAAGGCCAGGCCGGCGCCGGGCGCCTCGCCCGGCGGGCGCGCGTGCCGGCGCGCGGGGTCGGCGATCAGTGCGTTGGCGGTCGGCAGGATCCAGGGCCGGAGCAGGCCTGCGGCGCGCACTTCGCTGGCTTGCTGCGGCCGGGCATCGGCGGCCTTGCCGTCTTCGCTGTCCTCCACGCGCGGGCGCACGTCGTAGTCGAGCGCGCCCTGCGCCCCGGGCGGGTCGCCCGGATGGAAACGCCAACCGGTGTCCAGCGGCAGGCGTTCGCGCGGCGGCGCGGCGCTGGCGGGGTTGCACGCCGTCGCCAGCGCCAAGGCGGCGGCGCAGGCGCGCGTGAACCGCTTCACAGCCGATAGGCCTGCTTCGGCAAGCGGTAGGCCAGATCGACGGCGACCTCGCTGGCCTCGTCCTCGTCCATGCGGTGCTCGGCGACGAGCTTGGCCAGGAACGCGCAATCCACCCGGCGGGCGACATCATGCCGGGCGGGAATCGACAGGAAAGCGCGGGTGTCGTCGTTGAAGCCGACGGTGTTGTAGAAGCCGCCGCTGCTGAGGGTCTGCTCGCGGAAGCGCCACATGCCTTCCGGCGCATCGTGGAACCACCACGCCGGCCCCAGCAGCAGGCTGGGATAGTGCCCGGCCAACGGCGCCAGTTCGCGCGCGTAGTTGCTCTCGTCCAGGGTGAAGAGGATGAGCTTGAAGCGCGGGTCGTTGCCGCAGCGGTCCAGCAGCGGCTTCAAGGCATGCACGTACTCGGTGCGGATGGGGATGTCGGCGCCCTTGTCGCGGCCATAGCGGGCGAACAGCGCCTGGTTGTGGTTGCGGAAGCAGCCCGGATGCAGCTGCATCACCAGGCCGTCGTCCAGGCTCATCAAGGCCATTTCGGTCAGCATCTGCGCGCGGAACAGCTCGGCCTGGGCCGCATCGGCACGGCCGCTGACGACCGTGTCGAACAGGCGCGCGGCCTCGGCGGCGCCGAGGTTGGCGGTCGCCGCGCTGGGATGGCCATGGTCGGTGGAGGTGGCGCCCATCGCGGCAAAGAAGGCGCGGCGCTGGCGGTGCGCGCGCAGGTAACCCTGCCACTGGTGGACGTCTTCGCCGGTGAGCTCGCCGAACTGGCGCAGCGCATCCGCAAACTGCTCGTGTTCCGGGTCGATCACCGGATCGGGGCGATAGGCGGTGACGACGCGGCCGTTCCAGCCGCTGTCGCGGATCGCGGCATGGTGGGCCAGCGGATCAAGCGGCGACTCGGTGGTGGCGATCACCTCGATGTTGAAGCGCTCGAACAACGCGCGCGGCCGGTACGCCGGCGTTTCCAGGGCGGCGGTGATGCGGTCGTAGTAGTAGTCCGAAGTGCCGCCATCGAGCCTGACGCGCAGGCCGAACACCTCATGGAACACATGGTTGAGCCACATCGACGAGGGTGTGCCGCGGAACAGCGGGAAGTGTTCGGCCAATACCCGCCATGCCGACCGCGGGTCGACCGCCGCGCGCGTGCCGTCGGCGCGCGGGATGCCGAGGCGGTCCAGGTCGACGCCCTGGCTGTAAAGCATGCGGAACACGTAATGGTCCGGCACCAGCAGCAGCTCGGTGGCATTGGCGAACGGCGCGTTGCCGGCAAACCAGGCCGGATCGGTATGGCCGTGCGGGCTGACGATCGGCAGGCCGGCGACTTGCGCGTAGAGGCGGCGGGCGATCTGGCGCTGTGTCGGTTCCGGCGGCAGCAGGCGGTCGGGGTGCAGTTGCAGGGGCTGGGCGGTGAGGTTCATGCGGGTGGCTTGCAAAGGGGTGAGGAAGTCTCGGGCGATCAAGGCGAGGCGGGCGGGGTATCGAACCGTGCCGGCGCCAACCGCGGCACCAGCAGATGGACCACCAGCAGTGCCAGCAGATAGGCCGAGCCGGCCATCAGGAACACCGGCACGTAGCTGCCGGTGGCCTGCAGCAGGAAGCCGATGAAGGTGGCGATCATCATGCCGGAGACAGCGCCGGCAAAGCCGCCGATCCCCACCACCGACGCCACCGCCGGGCGCGGGAACAGGTCCGAGGGCAGGGTCAGCACGTTGGCCGACCAACCCTGGTGGCCGGCCGTCGCCAGGCCGATCAGTGCCACGGCCAGCCACAGGTTGTCGGCGTGGGCGGCGAAGACGATCGGCACCACCGCCAGCGCGCACACCGTCATCGCGCCCTTGCGCGCGGCGTTGACGCTCCAGCCGCGCTGGATCAGCCGCCCGGCGAGCCAGCCGCCGGCGATGCTGCCGATATCGGCCAGCACGAAGATCACGATCAGCGGCGGGCCCAGTTGCAGCAGCGACAGCCCGTACTCGGCATGCAGGAACTTGGGCAGCCAGAACAGGAAGAACCACCAGATCGGATCGGTGATGAACTTGGCGGCGACGAACGCCCAGGCCTGGCGGTGGCGCAACAGGCGCCGCCAGGGCACGCGCACCTGCGGTTCGGGCGGGTCGCTGTGGATCAGCGCCAGTTCGGCCGCGCCCAGGCGCGGCTGCTGTTCGGGGGCGCGGTACCAGCTCAGCCACACCACCAGCCACAGCCCACTGAGCAGGCCGGTGAACAGGAACGCGGCCTGCCAGCCGAGGGTTGCGGCCACCACCGGCACCAGCAGCGGGGCCACGATCGCGCCGATGTTCGAACCGGAATTGAAGATGCCCACCGCCAGCGCGCGCTCGCGCCGCGGGAACCACTCGGCCACGGTCTTGATCGCCGCCGGGAAGTTGCCCGCCTCGCCCAGGCCCAGCGCGAAGCGCGCCAGGGCGAAGCCCACCACGCCCGCGGCCAGCGCGTGGCTCATCGCCGCCAGGCTCCAGATGCCGATGGCGATCGCATAGCCGATGCGCGTGCCGAAGCGGTCGATCACCGCGCCTGCGCACAACAGGCCGATGGCATAGGCGGCCTGGAAGGCGGTGACGATGTAGCCGTACTCCACCTCGTTCCAGCCGATCTGCTGCTGCAGGAACGGCGCCAGCACGCCGAGGACCTGGCGGTCGACGTAATTGATGGTGGTGGCTGCCAGCAGCATGGCGCAGACGCGCCAGCGGTATCTGCCCGGCCTGGCCGCGGCCGTCGTGTCCACGGTACCGGTGCTCATCGATACCGCCCGCCGGCGGCGCATGCAGCGCGGCGCTCGCGTTGTCGAAACATCATCCCCTCCCAGGCACCCACGGACCGGCGTCCTTGGTGATAGCGCTATCATTAACACAGCCGCCCCGCAGAAGCCCGCTGTGCTGCAGCACATGCGGCCACCTGCGCCGCAGCGGTATGCCAGAAGTCATGCAGAAAATCCGCTGGCGCCAATACGACCCCGTACGCCGGGCGCATCGTGAAAAATATGTTGCTACGCAGCGTGCGTTGGCAAATTTGGTAGCGCTACCATCCGGCCAGGTCGCTGGCTGATGGCTTTCATCGCGTCGTGCGACTCAAACCTATCCGGGTGTTCCCATGGCGGGAACGCCCAGCTTTATCGCCAGAAACGGGAGGGGAGTACGGTGCAGATCCAGTTGGAAAAGAATACGTTGTCACGTGCAATGGCCGCGGCACTGCTGACCATGGTCAGCGCTTCGGTGTACGCGCAGTCGCAGCCGGAGCAGCCGGTGGCACAAACCGGTGCGGCCAATCCGCAGTCGGCCGATGCATCGGTCACCCAGCTCGATACGGTGACGGTTACCGGTTTTCGCCGCAGCGTGGAGTTGTCCACCATGGCCAAGCGTGATTCGACCGGCTTCACCGATTCGATCTTCGCCGAGGACATCGGCAAGTTCCCGGATACCAACATCGCCGAATCGCTGCAGCGCATCCCGGGCGTGCAGCTCAACCGCGACGTCAACGGCGAAGGCCTGAACATCGCCATCCGCGGCCTGGGCAGCAGCTTCACCAAGACCACCATCAACGGCAATTCGGTCGCCACCGCCTCGATCGGCCTGGATGCGACCAACCAGAACCGCGAAGTCGACCTCAACCTGTTCCCGACCGAGTTCTTCAACAAGCTCACGGTCTACAAGTCGCCCAAGCCCAGCCTGCCGGAAGGCGGTGCCGCCGGCGTGGTCGACATGAGCAACGCGCATGCCTTCGACAACCCGGGCTCGCACGTGACCTATTCGCTGCAGGCTTCGGACAACAGCATCGCCGACGGCCTCGCCCCGCAGGGCTCGCTGATCGGCAGCTGGACCAACGATGCCGGCACCTGGGGCATCCTCGGCGGCATTTCCTCCGTGCACGGCAAGATGGGCGTGCAGGGCTGGGAAGACGGCGGCGGCGGCTGGGTCGACCCGAACCTGACCGCGGCGCAGTGCGGTACCGATTGCGGCCGCAATCCGTCCTCGAACCGTTGGCGCATCCCCGACGTGGTGCCGAGCAACAGCTCCACCCTCGGTGCCGGCCTGATCCCGGGCCAGGTGATCGACGCGGCGTGGCTGCAGCAGCACAACCCGGGCCTGACCACCGGCCAGATCGGCGATGCTCTGGTGCCGTACCTGCCGCGCCCGGTCTACATGTCCGGCGACCGCGACCGCGACGCGGCGCTGTTTTCGGTCGAATGGCGCCCGACCGACAATGCCCGCATCTGGATCGACAGCCTCTACACCAAGGCCCGCCGCACCAACGAGCGCATCGACATCGACCTGGTGGCGCGCAACAACAACGCCAACGGCATGATTCCGCTGGACATGCAGGTCGACGGCAATGGCGTGGTCACCGACGCCACGCTGACCAATGCGCAGTTCTTCCTGGAAGCGCGTCCGTACACCGAGAACGTCGACTACTGGCAGGTCAACCCGGGCGCCAGCTTCTACTTCGGCGACGAGGGCAACGTCAAGCTGGACATCCAGAGCGGTATCAGCCGCAGCTGGATGCGTCGCGACTCGCCCACCATCCTGGTCAACTCGCCGTTCACCAACGTCCAGTACACCAACCACAGCGGCATCCCGGTGATCACCGCCGATGGCCTGGATCTCAACGATCCCAACGCCGGCTGGTTCTTCACCGACCCGACCGGCAATGGCCGCGTCAACGTGCAGAACGAGCACCGCCTGACCAAGACCGCCAACCTGCGCGCCGACCTGCAACTGGGCGACGACAAGAACAACGTCAAGGTCGGCGTGGCCTACGACAGCAACTACCGGCGCATCCAGGGCTTCGACAACAGCACCGCGTGGCAGAACTACGTGTTCGCGCAGGTCCCGAACTCGGCGCTGTCGCAATACCTGGTGCCCGGTCCGGACGGCTTCATCTCGGTCGACTTCGACAAGTTCATGAAGGACACCAGCTACGCCGAATACCGCGACAACGCCCCGGAAGGCGGCTCGACCAACAACACGGCGCAGACCGGCAGCTTCGATGAGAAGAACAAGGCCGCCTACATCGAGTTCAACACCGCCAGCGATGTCTGGGGCCGCGAACTGCGCGTCAACGGCGGCGTGCGCTATGCCACCACCGACCAGACCATCAGCGGCCCGGTCACCCTGGGCGGCGTGCGCCAGTGGCAGAACCTGGACAGCTCCTACAACCAGTGGCTGCCCTCGTTCAGCGCGGCGTGGGACGTGGCCAAGGACGTGGTGCTGCGCATGTCCGGCTCCAAGACCATGACCCGCCCGAACCCGAGCTCGATGCTGCCGGCGACCACCTTCACCGGCATCGGTGCGGACGCCGCGCGCCAGGGCAACCCGAACCTGGCGCCGTACATCTCGACCAACTTCGACTTCGGCGGCGAGTGGTACACCGGTGGCGAAGGCTTCGTCGGCCTGACGTTCTTCAACAAGCGCGTGGAGGGTTACACCTTCAACGGCACCACGGTCCTGAGCCTGGCCCAGTTGGGTGTGCCGTACGACGCACTGTCCGACGTGCAGCAGAGCCAGGTGGACGCCAACGGCGGCTACGACGCCTTCAAGGTCAACGTGTCGCAGCAGGTCAATGCCAACGCAGCGCTCAACGTCCGCGGCTGGGAAGCGATCTGGGTGCAACCGCTCGACTTCGTGTTCAACGGCCTGGGCTTCATGGCCAACTACACCAAGATCGACCTGAGCACCGTGGGCCACGACTCCGACGCACTGGCGGGCAACATCTACGGCGTCTCGCCGAAGATGTGGAACACCACCGCCTACTGGGAGAACGATGTCGCCTCGATCCGCCTGTCCTACAACTGGCAGCAGGGCGCGGCGGGCTCGTCGACCAACCAGAACAGCATCCCGTTCGCTTACTACTACGGCGATGACCGCGGCCAGCTCGACCTGTCGGCGTCCTACACGCTCGCAAACCTGCCGAGCAAGCCGCAGATCACGCTCAACGTGCTGAACCTGACCAACGAACCGATCACTTCGTACTTCGGCTACGACAGCATGGTCGACAAGTACTACGAGTCCGGTCGTACCGTGACCCTGGGCATCCGTGGCTCGTTCTGATCATTGAACGGCTGCGGGCTCCCCGCGGACGCTGCCGGCGCCCTGGCGCCGGCAGCGTTCGTGCCATGATTGCGCGCGCGGTGCCATCCGGTACCGCGCCACTCCACTCCAAGCGCCGGCGGACATGAAACAGCATAGTGCGGACAGGCTTTCGATCATCGAGAAAGTCGGCTACAGCCTGGGCGACCTGGCGGCGAATCTGATCTTCCAGACGCTGGTGACGTTCCTGGCGTTCTTCTACACCGACGTATTCGGCATTCCGGCCGCCACGGCCGCGACCATGATCTTCGTGGTCGGCCTGCTCGGCGCCTTCGTGTTCACGCCTGCGGTGGCGGTGCTGGCCGACCGCACCGAGACCCGCTGGGGCAAGTTCCGGCCCTGGGTGCTGTGGACCGCGGTTCCCTTTGGCGTGCTCTCGCTGCTGGCCTTCAGCACCCCGGAGTTGGGGCCGCAGGGCAAGCTGTTCTACGCCATGGCGACCTACACCCTGCTGGTGCTGGTCTACGCCTCCAACAACCTGCCGTATGCCGCCCTCAGCGGCGTGCTGACCGGCAACATGGCCGAGCGCAACAGCCTGTCGGCCTACCGTTTCGTCGCGGTGATGGTGGCCCAGCTGGTGGTGCAGTCCTTCCTGCTGCCGCTGGTGCTGATCCTCGGCAACGGCGACAAGGTGCGCGGCTTCCACAACGCGATGCTGCTGTTCGCCGTGGTCGGCACTGTCTTCCTGCTGATCACCTTCTTCACCACGCGCGAGCGGGTGGTGCCGGTGCAGGAGCAGAAGTCCAGCATCCGCCAGGACGTGGCCGACCTGGTCGCCAACCGCCCGTGGCGGGTGATGCTGCTGCTGACCATCCTGGTGTTTGTCACCCTGGCGCTGAAAGGGGGCATGTACATCTACTACTTCAAGTACTACCTGGACGAACCGGCGCAGGCGGCCTTCCTGCAGGGCATCGGCTTCAATGGCCTGATCGCCGGGCTCAACGCGCTGCTCACCGGCGTCGGCCTGACCGCCTTCCAGTGGCCGGAAGATGCACCGACCTCGGCCTTCAGCCTGTTCAATGCCGGCGGCATCATCTTCATGATCGTCGGCATCGGTTTCTCCAAGCGCCTGGCCGACCGCTTCGGCAAGCGCGACGTGTTCGGCGGCGCGCTGCTGGTGTCCACGCTGTTCATGCTCGCCTTCTACGTCTACCCGCCGGACCGCATCGGCCTGGTGTTCCTGTCACAGATCCTGCACGGCTTCTTCTACGGCATCACCATCCCGCTGCTGTGGGCGATGATCGCCGACGTGGCCGACTATTCGGAGTGGAAGAACAAGCGCCGCGCCACCGCCATCATCTTCTCGGCCATGCTGTGCGGGCTCAAGCTGGGCCTGAGCATCGGCAGTGCCCTGGTCGCGGCCATCCTGGCGCACTACGCCTACGTGGCCGGCGCCGCCACCCAGCCGGCGTCGGCGGTGGACGGCATCCGCCTGGCCATCAGCGTGTATGCCTCCTTGCCGTTCCTGGTCGGCGTGGCGCTGCTGTTCTTCTACGAGATCAACAAGCCCATGGAATCACGCATCGAGCGCGAACTCGGTGAGCGGCGTGCCATGGCCGATGCCACTTCTTCCTGAGCAAAGACCCGCCACCATGCCGGACCATTCCACCCAGAAGGCAACCCCCTTGAGCGACGAATTGCAGGCATTGGCCGCCAGGGCAATCTCCGCACCGCTGGTCACCGACGCCTACACCGCCGACCCGTCGGCCCATGTCTTCGAGGGAAAGGTCTACCTCTATCCCTCGCACGACATCGAGGGCGGCATCGCCTTCAACGACAACGGCGACCATTTCGCGATGGAGGACTACCACGTCTATCGCATGGACGACCCCGAAGGCGCGGCCGTGGACTGCGGCGTGGCGCTGCACGTGCGCGACGTGCCCTGGGCCGAGCGCCAGATGTGGGCGCCCGATGCGGCCGAGCGCGATGGCCGCTACTACCTGTATTTCCCGGCCAAGCGTGCCGATGGCGTGTTCCAGATCGGCGTGGCGGTGGGCGAGCGGCCGGAAGGCCCGTTCCGCGCCGAGCCCGAGCCGATCGACGGCAGCTACTCGATCGACCCGGCGGTGTTCGCCGACGAAGACGGCGCCCATTACCTGTATTTCGGCGGCATCTGGGGTGGCCAGCTGCAGAAGTACCGCGACAACCGCTACGACGCCGCGCACGAAGAGCCGGCCGATGGTCAGGCCGCGCTCGGCCCGCGGATGGCGCGCCTGGGCGATGACATGACGCAGTTCGCCGAGGAGCCGCGCGAGATCGTGATCCTCGATGCCGACGGCCAGCCGCTGCGCGCCGGCGACCACGACCGGCGCTATTTCGAAGGCCCGTGGATGCACAAGCACGGCGGGCGCTATTACCTGTCCTATTCCACCGGCGACACGCACTACATCTGCTACGCCATCGGCGACAGCCCGTACGGGCCGTTCACCTACCAGGGCCGCATCCTCGAACCGGTGGTCGGCTGGACCACGCACCATTCGATCGTGCAGTTCCAGGACCGCTGGTGGCTGTACTACCACGACTCGCTGCTGTCCGGCGGCGTCACCCACCTGCGCTCGATCAAGGTCGCCGAACTCCACCACGACGCCGCAGGGCGCATCGCCACGATCCATCCGTATGGCCGTTCCTGACCTCGCAATGACAGCGCTGCCGCTCGGCGAGCGCATCGTGCTGGCGCGGGGCGATCTCGAGGTCGTGGTCGCGCCGCAAGAGGGCGGGCGCCTGGCCCAGATCCGCCAGGGCGGCATGGACTGGCTGGTCGGGCCGGACGACGGATTTCCCGCGGCGATCACCTGGGGCGCCTATCCGATGGTGCCGTGGGCCGGACGCATCCGCGGCGGGCGCTTCATGTTCGACGGCCGGCGCTGGCAATTGCCGCCCAGCCTCGGGCCGCATGCGATCCACGGCATCGGCTTCCTGCGCGCCTGGCAGGTGGCCGAGCGCAGCGCCGCGTCGCTGCAGCTGGCGCTGGACCTGGGCGAGGACGAACATTGGCCGTTCGGTGGCCGTGTCTTGCAGACCATCACGGTCGAGCCGGCGCGGCTGAGCCTGCGCCTGCAGCTGCGTGCCGGCGATCGCCCCATGCCGCGCCCGGTGCTGGGCTGGCATCCCTGGTTCCGCAAGCTGACGCGCTTCGAGTTCAAGCCGCGCGCCTATTATCCGCGCGACGCCGAGGGCATCGCGACCTTGCCGCTGGCCACGCCGCCGGGGCCGCGCGACGACTGCTACCTGTGCGACACGCCGGTGCTGATCGAACGCGAGGGCTGCCGCGCGATCCTGCGTTCGGACAGCGACCACTGGGTGTACTACGACGAGCCCGCGCACGCGACCTGCTTCGAGCCGCAGAGCGGCCCGCCGGACGCGTTCAACCTGCGCCCGGGGGAAGTGCTGGCGCCGGGCGAAACCGTCGAAACCTGGTTCGACCTGGATTTCAGCTTGGTCGGGCCTGCGGCGCCGAGTGCGCCGAAGGCGGCGGGGTAGGGCCGCGACGGTCAGCTGACGGCTCGCCGCTCCGCTCGTCGGGGCTGAAGCCCCTCCTACAGGGACACGTACAGGGACACGAGGCTGTTGTAGGAGGGGCTTCAGCCCCGGCCGCCATCTCACAGATCTCGACGCCCCCGCCTTGCCGGTACCGCCCCAGCCGGCCCGGCGCTGCATGATGCCGTCCTCACCGCGCCGGACCTAAGCTGCAGCCTCGTCCCGCGAGGTAGGCACGATGAGCGACAACGCCGCAGAATATCTGGCACAGGTCCTGGAAATCGCCGGCGTCGAGCGCGTCTACGGCGTCGTCGGCGACTCCTTGAACGGCTTCACCGAAGCGCTGCGCGCGCGTGGCCGCATCGACTGGGTGCATATGCGCCACGAGGAGGCCGGCGCCTTCGCCGCCGGGGCCGAGGCGCAGCTGACCGGCGAACTGGCAGTGTGCGTGGGCAGTTGCGGGCCCGGCAACCTGCACATGATCAACGGCCTGTTCGACTGCCATCGCAGCGGCGCGCCGGTCCTGGCGATCGCCGCGCACATCCCGAGCAGCGAGATCGGCATCGACTACTTCCAGGCCACCCATCCGGAGATCCTGTTCAAGGAATGCAGCCATTACGTCGAGCTGGTGTCCCAGCCCGAGCAATTGCCGCAGATCCTGGAGCGGGCGATGCGGGTGGCCATTGCCCGCCGCGGCGTGGCGGTGGTGGTCATCTCCGGCGACACCGCGCTCAAGCCGCTCAAGGCGCCGCTGCCGAAGTGGATCGCGCCCGCCCCGCCGGTGGTCAGCGCCGCACCGGCCGAACTGCGCCAGGCCGCCGATATCCTCAACGCCTCGCGCAAGGTGACCCTGCTGTGCGGTGCCGGCTGCGCGCAAGCGCGCGGCGACGTCATCGCCCTGGCCGAAAAGCTGCGCGCGCCGATCGTGCACGCCTTGCGCGGCAAGGAATGGCTGGAGCACGACAACCCCTTCGACGTCGGCATGACCGGGCTGATCGGCTTTTCCTCCGGCTACGCCGCGATGAAGGAATGCGACACGCTGCTGCTGCTCGGCACCAACTTCCCCTACCGGCAGTTCTATCCGGAAGACGCGCGCGTCATCCAGATCGACCTGCAAGCCGAATCGCTGGGCAACCGCACGGCGGTCGAACTCGGCATCCAGGCCGACCTGCGCCACGCCTTGCCGCAACTGCTGCCGCACGTGAACGCCAGGACCGACTCCGACCATCTCGACGCGGCGCTCGCGCATTACGCCAGGGCGCGCGCCGAGCTCGACGAGCTGGCGCGGATCGACCCGGACAGCGACATCGTCCATCCGCAACAGCTCAACCGCCTGGTCAGCGACCTGGCCGCCGACGATGCGGTCTTCACTTGCGATGTCGGCACGCCGACCGTGTGGGCCGCCCGTTATCTCAAGCTCAACGGCCAGCGCCGCCTGCTCGGCTCGTTCAACCACGGCTCGATGGCCAACGCCCTGTTGCAGGCCATCGGCGCGCAGGCCAGCCATCCGGGCCGGCAGGTGGTCTCGCTGTCGGGCGATGGCGGCTTCACCATGATGATGGGCGACTTCATCACCCTTACCCAGCTCGGCCTGCCGGTGAAGGTGATCGTGCTCAACAACGGCACGCTGGGCTTCGTCGAACTGGAAATGAAGGCGGCCGGCTTGCTGGACACCGGCTGCGAACTGACCAACCCGGACTTTGCCGCCATGGCACGTGCCATGGGCGTGGCCGCCTGGCGGGTGGAGCGGCCCGGCGAGCTGCAGGACGCCTTGCAGGCGGCCTTCGCGCATCCCGGGCCGGCCCTGGTGGACGTGGTGAGCGCGCGCCAGGAACTGGTGATTCCGCCCAAGACCTCGCTGGGCCAGGCCAGGGATTTCGGCCTGTTCCTGCTCAAGGCCGTGCTCGACGGCCGCGCTGGCCAGGTGCTGGACCTGGCCAAGGTCAACCTGCGGCGCTGAGCGCCCGCTTCAGTCGCCGCGCGGGCGGAAGGAGAACCACGCCAGGATCGCGGTCAACAGCACCAGCAGGCTCACCACCGCGGCGAATCCATGGGCGCTGGCGGCCAGCGGAATGCCGCCGACGTTCATGCCGAACAGCCCGGCCACCAGGTTGACCGGCAGCGCCAGTACCGTGACCACCGTCAGCACGAACAGCGTGCGGCTGGTCTGCTCGTTGACCAGGGCGGCGAGTTCTTCCTGGATCAGCTTGACCCGTTCGACCAGCGCCGCCGAATCGGCGATGGCCGCGGAGAATTCCTCGGCCGCCTGGCGCAGTTCGATCACATCCTCGGCGCCGATCCAGGCCGGCGGCCGGTTGAGCAGGCGGAACAACGCCGTCGGTTCCGGCGCCAGCAGCCGTTGCAGCCGCACCAGCGTGCGCCGCAGCGCGCCCAGCGCCTTGCGGTCGGTCGAGACCTGGCTGGCGAGCAGGCGGTCCTCGATATGGTCCACGCGCGCGGTCGATTTGCGCAGGATGTCGCCGAGCACATTGGCCTGGTCGCGCAACAGATGCGCCAGCAGTTCCACCGGCGAGCGGAATGCCTGGCCGGCGCGGATGTCCGCGCGCAGGCGGTCGACCGAACGCAGCGGCCGCAAGCGCGCGCTCACCACCAGCCGCGGGCCGATGCACAGGCTGGTGGTGCCGACGTCGGAGGCATCGAAGCTCGAATCGAACAGCACATCGTGGATCACCGCGACCAGCGCGCCGTCGTCCAGTTCCAGGCGGGTGGCACCGACCTCGCTGCGCAGCGAGTCGTAGAACGCATCGGGCAAGGCCAGCGTGCGGCGCAGGAAACGCTCCGAGCCCTGGTTGGACAGGGCGAAGTGCAGCCACACGAAACTGTCGGGCGCCGCGTCATCGGCCAGGAACGCGGCGACGGCATCGGCGCCGATGGCCTGGGCCGGTTCGCCGGGGCGGAAGCGGTAACCCCAGATCAGGCCATCCTCGTCGGAGCCGTAAGTGTGCTCGATGCTGCGCATGTGGGATCGCCGTGCTCGGATGCGGGGAGGGCGCGCGCAGCGTAGCCCAAACCCGGGCGCTGGCGCTGCGTCGCCGTCGGGGCAGGGCGTATCATGCGCGGCAGTTTCCCTTCGAGGTTGCGCGATGTCTTCCGATTCCTTCTATCCCGTCGGCACGCCCGGCCAGCCCTGGGGCGAGGCCGAGAAGCGGCAGTGGCTGGCGCGGCAGCGCAAGCAGCGCAGCTATGCCGACGAGGTGGCAAGTGTCATCGAAAGCCTGCGCGGCGACTTCGACGTTTCCATCTACGGCGAACTGGATTACCCGCCCGAGCGCTATCCGCTGTATGCGCTGCGCAGCCGCGATTGGAACGAAGGCCTGCCGACCGCCCTGGTGACCGGCGGCGTGCATGGCTACGAAACCAGTGGCGTGCAGGGTGCGCTGAAGTTCCTGCGCGAGCGCGCCGCCGCTTACGCCGGCCGCGCCAACCTGTTGGTCGTGCCATGCGTGAGCCCATGGGGCTATGAGCGGATCCACCGCTGGAACGCGCTGGCGCTGGACCCGAACCGCTCGTTCCGCGCCGACAGCCCGGCGGCCGAATCGGCCGCGTTGTGGCACCTGGTCGCGCCGATCCGCCAGCGCGTGCGCCTGCACATCGATCTGCACGAGACCACCGACAGCGACGAGAGCGAGTTCCGCCCGGCCCTGGCCGCCCGCGACGGCAAGCCGTTCGAAGCCGACGGCATTCCGGACGGCTTCTACCTGGTGGCCGACAGCGAGAATCCGCAACTGGATTTCCAGCGCGCAGTGATCGCCGCGGTGGCCACCGTGACCCATATCGCGCCGGCCGATGCGCGCGGCCTGATCATCGGCTCGCCGGTAGTGGCGCCGGGCGTCATCGAGTACCCGTTCAAGCGCCTGGGCCTGTGCGCCGGGCTCACCGATGCGGTGTTCACCACCACTACCGAGGTCTACCCCGACAGCGCCAGCGCCACGCCCGCCGAGTGCGATGCGGCCCAGGTGGCGGCGGTGTGCGCGGCCTTGGATCACGCCCTGGCGCAAGGCTGAGGGGCGGCCTGCCGGTAAGTTTTCCGGCATCCGCGTTGAGGAATGCCCCACGGCCGAGCGCGGCATCGGCCGCTGGGCCGGGGCTGCGGGCGCGCGCATCCTGTCACGACCAAGGAGGCTCTCGTGAACAGACGGATGCGCAGCATGTGCTTTTCGATATTTTTCTTTCCCTTCGCGGCGCTGGCCAGCGCGCAGGTCCATCGCTGCGAGGCGAACGGGCAGGTGACCTACCAGGCCTCGCCGTGCGCGGGCGGCAAGGCCGTCAAGACGTGGCGATTGCGTGCGCCGCCGGAGACGTCGCCCGCCGGGAGCCCGTTGCTTGCGGCAGAGGGCAAGCGCCCGGCGCGCACTTCGGCACCGCGCAAATCGCGCGGCAGCCGCCGCGTCTCGGCACCCGGCGCCGCCATCGGCCGCAGCCGGGACGGCGGCGATGCGTCCTGCGAGTCGATGCGCCGCCAGCGTGCCGCCGCATACGAGAAGGCCGGGCTCAAGCGCAACTTCGCCTTGTCCAGTCATTGGGACAACAAGGTGCAGCAGGCCTGCCAATAGACGCTTCGGTCGCTGCGTCGTGACGAGGTGAGCTTGGTGGCGCGTGCAGTCACGTCCGTTGAATGAATCCAGCGACAGTCTGTCGCTGGACCTCTACCGGAGTGCGCTGCCCATGAACACCCCCGATCCCGCCCGGCGCTGGAGCGACGAGGAAGTCGAACGGCTCAAGCTGCTGATCTCGCAGAACACGCCCACCCGCGTGATCGGCCTGAAGCTGGATCGCAGCGAAGAGGCGATCTACAGCAAGGTGTCCGACCTGGGCCTGTCGCTCAAGCCGTCGAACCAGTCGCCGAGCGGGTAAGGCCGCGCCATGCGCCCGGAGGATTACCTCGGTTGGGGCGCTTCGGTGCTGCTGATCGTCACCTTGTTGCACCAGATCCGCACGCAGCTGCGCAGCCGCGACACGCGCGCCGTATCGCCGTGGCTGTTTGCCGGGCAATCGGCCGCCTCGATCGGCTTCATCTGCTACAGCGCGATCCTTGGCAACGTGGTGTTCATCGTCACCAACAGCCTCATTCTCGCCACCGCCGTATTGGGACAGGCGGCATTGTGGTGGCGGCACCGCCAGCGCTGAACGTCACCTCGAGCTCACCTCCCGCAGCGGCGCGCTTCACGTCGCACTTTCTAGCCTCGCGAAGTACCTGGGCGCGGAGGCGGCGAATGACGAGCGGTGGCATGAGGTCAGGAATGGCGGAGCCCGCGCTTGCGGCCGCCTCGCCGCCGTATCCGCTGCACGTGCAAGCCCAGGCATGGCTCGGGCGACACCCGGTGTTGCCGTTCCCCGGCAGCGGACGCACCTTGGCGCGTTGGCGCGTGCTCGCCGACATCGCCGCCGAAGACGTGTGCCTGGTGAAATTGCTGGAGGCGCATTACGACGCCCAAGCCATCCTGGCCGAATTGGCTGCGCCGGCCATCGGTAAGGATGAACGCTGGGGCGTCTGGGCTGCCGAGCCGCCTTCGGACAGCGCGCAGTACACGCAAGGTACCGGCGTACTGAACGGCACCAAGTCCTGGTGCTCGGGCGCGGCCTGGCTGAGCCATGCCCTGGTGACCGCGCGCCAGGGCGAGGCGCGCGTGCTCGTTGCCGTAACCCTCGATGCATCGGCGCACCGCGACGCCAGCGGTTGGCAAGCGGTGGGCATGCAGCGCATCGACACCGCGCAAGTGCGCTTCGACCGCACGCCGGCCCGGGTGGTCGGCTTGCCCGGCCAGTACACCGAGCGGCCCGGTTTCTGGCATGGCGGCGCCGGCATCGCGGCCTGCTGGTACGGTGCCACGCGCGCAATCGCCGAACGGATGCGCCAGGATCGCCGCATCGCCAGCGACCCGCACGCCGCCGCCCACCTGGGTGCCATCGATACCCGTCTCGCCGCGCTGGCCGCCCTGCTGCGGCAGACCGCGGCCCGCATCGATACCCGCCCTGAGCTGGCGCACCAGCGCGAGGTGATGCAATTGCGTGCGGCCGCCGAGGACGCAGCGCGTGAAACGATCGACCGCTGCGCGCGCGCCCTCGGCCCCGCGCCACTCTGCAGCGAAGGTGCGCACGCGCAACGCTGCGCCGACCTGCAGGTCTTCATCCGCCAGCATCATGCCGAGCGCGACCTGCAGGCACTCGGGCAACTTGCCGCGGAGGACGCATCGTCATGGACACTGTGACCGGCCGCCAGATCGAAGGCGAGGGCACCGCCGAGCGCGAATGGCAAGCCGCCGCGTGGCTGGCGCAAGCGCCGCTGGCGAGCCTGGACGAACTGCTGCCCGGCAACACCCGCCTCGTCGTCGTCAGCCCGCACCCCGACGACGAAGTCCTCGGCTGTGGCGGGCTGATCCACGACGCGCTTGCCGCCGGCCGCCAGGTGCGGGTGATCACGCTCACCGAAGGCGAGCTCGCCTACCCGGACGACGCCTATTGGCAACCGGAACGCCTGGCGCGCGCGCGTCGGTGCGAACTACGCAAGGCCATCGGCCTGCTGGGTGCCGCCGAAGAAGGCCTGGTCCACCTTGCGCTCGGCGATGGCCAACTAGTGCAGCGCCACGCCTGCATCGTGCGCGCCCTGCGGGGGCTGTGCGAACCCGGCGATGCACTGTTCTCCACCTGGTCGCGCGATGGCCACCCCGACCACGAAGCCGCCGCCGCCGCGGCCGCCGAAGTGGTGCAAGTGCTCAAGCTGGTCCATTACGAGTATCCGATCTGGGGTTGGCACTGGGCGCAGCCCGATGCCGGCCCCTTCGGCGGCCAGGTGCTGCGTTATGCACTGGGCCCTGCCTGCCGCGAGCGCAAGGCGGCGGCACTGCGCTGCTTCGCCACCCAGACCGGCGAGGCCTCGCCCGCAGTGGCCACCCCGGTGCTGCCGCCGGCCGTGCTGGCGCGTTTCTACCGGCCCTTCGAGGTATTCCTGCGCGCATGAACCCGGACTTCGACACCCTCTACCGACAAACCGATCCGTTCGGCTATGCCCAGCGCTGGTACGAACAACGCAAGCGCGAACTGCTGATGGCAATGCTGCCGCGCCCGCGCTACGGCCACGCCTGGGAACTGGGCTGCTCGACCGGCGAACTTGCGCGCCTACTAGCCACGCGTTGCAGCCACGTCATCGGCACCGACGTCTCCGCACGCGCCATCGCCCAGGCCGAGGCCGGCGCCGGGTTGCCGAACCTGGTCTTCCGCTGCTCGCGACAGCCGCAGCAATGGCCGGAAGGCCGCTTCGATCTCATCGTCTTCAGTGAAGTCGGCTACTACCTGGACCAAGCCGCGCTCCGGGTCACCGCGTACCGGCTCGCCCACTCGCTCGGCGGCGACGGCGGCGTGGTCGCCTGTCATTGGCGCCACCCGTTCGCAGAGCGCCAGCACAGCGCGGAACACATCCACCAGGCATTGTCCGAGGCATTCGCCACGGACCCGAGCCACCACTACCAGGACGCGGACGTGCTCATGCAAGCCTGGTGGCCGGGCCCCAGCACGGCGCAACGCGAGGGACTGGCATGATCGCGGTGCTGGTTCCGGCACACAACGAAGCGCGCCGCATAGGCGCCTGCCTGCGCTCGATCCGCGCCGCCGCGCTGCACCCGGCGCTGCAAGGCGAGCGCGTGCAGGTCTTCGTCGCGCTCGACCGCTGCAGCGACGCCACGGCCGACATCGCCGCCAAGTGGCACGCCATCGCCGTGCCAACCGCGCCGGGCGTAGGCGCCGCACGCGCCGCCGCGGCCGAAGCCGCGCTGTCGCATGGCGCGCGATGGCTGGCCAATACCGATGCCGACACCCGCGTGCCGCCGCACTGGCTGGCCGGGCAACTCCATTGCGGCGCCGAAGTCTTCTGCGGTCCGGTGCGCGTGGCCGACTGGCGCGGCTACTGCGCCGCCACCCGGCGCGCGTTCGAAGGCTGGGAGCCGCCCGTGGACGAACATCCGCACGTGCATGGCGCCAACCTTGGCTGTAGCGCCGACGCCTATCGCGCGGCGGGCGGCTTCGCCGAGTTGCACTGCGGCGAGGATGTCGCACTGGTACGGCAACTGGCCGCGGCGGGTATCGCCATCGCCCGCCGCGGTGACCCGTGCGTGATCACCAGTGCGCGGCGCTCGGCGCGTGCCGTCGGCGGCTTCAGCCATTTTCTCGCCGCGCTCGAAGCGTCCATTGGGGCTTCGCCGGCGGAGTAGGGTAGGGCTGTCGCGGCTTTGGGTTGGTCGTGGGCTGAAGGTTGGCGGTTGGGGGGTTGATTGGGGGCGCGCTGGCTTGGGCGGTTGGTGGTGCTGACTTACGGTGCGGGCCCCGAGCCGCCGGGTATCGGGGTCGCGGCTTCGCAGACATCCGTGTCTGAGGCGCCGCCGCGTTATCGGCTGTGCTTTTTCCCGGCCGTGGCGACGGCATCATT